>ULIZ01010256.1_pt1 | contig 47497 bp, 44 predicted proteins | sample 1950601 | NCBI WGS metagenome assembly ULIZ01 (sample SAMEA4835456, study PRJEB28245) | human gut metagenome | biome: gut microbiome; material: fecal sample | place: Denmark | collected 2008 | reverse complement strand
TGCCATTGCGAGTACTAAGGATTTTTTCATTGTAATTTCCTCCTCTTATCTTAAGAGATTTTTATTTATTACAAAATCCTTCGCAAGTTCCCGCCTGCAAGTCCGGTAAGAGTTGCCTTGTTTCCTCTACCACGCACGAGCTTCGCCTGTTTCAAGGATTTCATAATCAAGGGGTGAAATCATAGATTGGAGTATTTCGTTTTTTGACTTACTCTAATCTAAATCATACTTATATTATAATGGCGGGTGACTACCTAGTCAAGAGTCTTTTTCAGAAAATTTTTAATAGAATAAGAATTATTCCTAGTAAGAATGTTTACAAAGACCAGACAGCGCCTTGCACAGGCCTGCCAGCGTTGTAGTAAAACACTTGCCAAAGTCATTTTTAACGCGTTTTAAAGTATACTTCCGAAAATTCTCGAAAAATTTAAAGTATACTTTCAGAAATTCGTCAAAAATCGTAAGTATACTTTCAATTTTGCTTGTGCTGTGTTTTTGAGTGGGTTATAATAGAATTGTAAGGCGGTGATATTATGGCTATTATTAAGCAAGAAAATATTTTAAAAGTCCTTGCAGGCTTCAACCCTTGGTGGAAAACTGGTGCAGTAGCCCCTGCATTTCTTAAAAGCTATAAACGAATTTCCTATTATGAAACACTGGAAAAAATTTCTCATACTACTATACGTCGCAACGTCATTCTTTCCGGTGCCAGACGTGTCGGTAAAACAACCATTATATATCAGGTTATCGATAATTTACTGAAGCAGGGTGTTGCGCCTGAGCAAATCGTTTTTATCTCCCTAGATCATCCTATTTTGAAATTAAGCAGCATGGATGCCATATTAGAATGCTATCACGAAAATATTCATCCTGACAAAGATGTTTATTACTTTTTTGATGAAATCCAATATGCTGCTGATTGGCCCGGTTGGTTAAAAATCATCTACGACACACAGCCTGAAAGCAAGGTTATCGCAACCGGTTCTGCAAGCCCGGCTCTGGTAAAGGGCAGCACAGAAAGCGGTGCTGGCCGCTGGTCTGTAATTCAGGTGCCAACGCTTTCTTTTTATGAGTATTGTTCACTCATCGGCATCAGTATCACAAATCTTCCCGAAAATCTGCTGCTTTCGCAGCTGCTGTCGATGACTCAAGCCGAGCGTACCAATATTATGCTCAAATTAGAAAGCCTCCGACTGCACTTTAACCGCTATCTTCTTGTTGGTGGCTTTCCTGAGCTTGCTTTAGCTGAGGACGATTTTTTTGCGCAGCAGATTATGCGTGAAGACATTGTAGACAAGGTTTTAAAGCGAGATTTACCAGCCCTGTATAATATCCGTAATCCCCTGGAATTGGAGCGCATCTTTCTCTACCTGTGCAACGTTTCCTCTGAAATCGTTTCCTATGACAGTATTGCCAAAGAGCTGAATGGTGTATCGCGCCCTACTGTGGAAAATTATGTCCGCTACCTGGAAAGTGCTAATTTAATCTACATCAGTAATCCTGTCCATATCGAAGGCAAAAAAATTCTTAAAAGCAAGCCAAAAATCTATATTGCTGATGCAGCTATACGTAATGCCGTGCTGATGAATGATGACCTGCTCACAAATGCTGCAGAAATGGGTAAAATTGTAGAAACAACTATTTATAAGCATGTTAAAACCTTCTGTTATCGCAAGGCTACTAGCGTAGGCTATTATCGTGCTGCCGGTTCGGAAAAAGAAATAGATGTCGTTGCTGAATATCCTGCTAATAAAGATATTTTGATTGAAGTAAAATATCGTGAGCAAGCACCCATCAGCAACAATGACGCTATCTGTACCCTTGCAGGCAAAGCCGAGCTTGGCATAATTATTACTAAGCGCCAGGACGATTATGGTGTACATGACACACCTGATGGCAAGCAGCTTTTGCGCATCCCTGCCTACGCCTTCTGCTACCTTTTAAGCTTGGCAGAAAAGAATAACATTGCCTCTTTTTAAAGTATACTTCCGAAAATTCCCGAAAAATTGAAAGTATACTTTCAGAAATTCGCCAAAAATCGTAAGTATACTTTCAATTTTGCTTGCGCTATGTTTTTCTCCGCATAAATAAAAAAAACAGCAGTGCCATGCGTTCGGCACTGCTGCTTTCAGAGGGTTGATGTTGTGAAAGGATGTATAAAAGAAAAGGGGTATTATGTATCAGTCAGTGGGATTGCTAACTGATGAGCTTATTATAAGGCGAACTGACTGATTAGTCAATGGATAATCTGTGAACTTTGCATCGTTTTGATGAACTCTAAAAAATCATCTTACTGCTGCCATCAGTGCGTAAAAAATCGGCGGCACGACAAGCGCCGGCAGCATATTAAGCGTTTTGCAATCACGCAGCTGCAAAATCCCCAGGCCACTGCTCATCAGAAAAATGCCTCCCAAAACGGAGATTTCGCCCATCAGCGCCGACGTCATATAGGGCGCAATTACTCCGGCGAAAAGATAAATGCTACCCTGCCACAACAGCAGCACCAAGGCCGCCGCCGTAATGCCAATGCCATAGGCCGAGCCAAGAATAATCGACGAAACAAAATCAAGCGTCGCGTTGGTATACAGATAGGTATTGTTGCCGTTGAGCCTGCTTTCAATCGGCCCCAAAATAGAAAGCGTGCCGATGCAGAACAGCAAAATAGCGGTTGAAAGTCCTTCCGCCAGCTTGCTGCCACTCTTAGCGCTTGCCAAAAGCTTGTGAAAACGGCCGTCTATATCCAGCCAGGTTCCTATCACCGTACCAATGGCGATGCTGGCGATAAATAATACCGGGTAGGTTGTTTTCGGCATATTGCTGACAAAGGCATTCGCTCCCAAGCCTACGGTTGCCAGACCAAGGCCGTCGAAAAGCGCTGTTTTATAGCGTTCGTTAACACCTCTGCTGAGAAAGCTGCCGATTACAGAGCCGGTTAAAATTGCACTTACATTAACGATTGTTCCTAACATTTTCAATATCCCCTCAAGTTTACAAATACTTCCTGCGCAGGCTACAAAGATTTTACACTTCCCCCGCTCAGGCATCTTTACAGATACCCTTTTATTTTATACTATATTAGTACCAAATACAATTCCTACAAAGGGGGAAATACGAATGAAAAAAACTCTTCTCACGTTATTCTTGGCGATGGCGGTAGCAGCAGGTGCGTCGGCTGCGCAGCAAACCGAAGTCGACAAGGGCGACCGCTTTGACTATAAATATCCTGTTTTCACGCAGGAAAATCCGCAGGCAGCACAGCGCATGAATCGCGATATCCAAAAAATGGTCAACAAATCGCGTAAAGATTTGCGCCATCCGGATATGCGTGCTGTCGGCAGCAATTATGAGGTGATTTACGAAAATGACCAGTTTGTCTGCCTCACCTTCAACACCTGGTACTATTATGATAAGGCTGCACATGGTATGTACTATACGCACGGCATCGTTTACGACAAGGCTACCGGCAAGCGTGTTCCCTACACACGCTTCATAGAAAAGCTGAACGCCGAGCAGCTGAAGCAGGATATCAAGGCTAAAAAGCTGCCCATTTACTGTGCAGATTTGAAGACCGTCAGCGAAGCGCCGTTTATTGATGACATCGACAACTTCAAAGTAAGCAAGGATTATATCATCACTGAGGACGGTCATCTTTATTTGATGTACCAGCCCTACGAGCTTGACTGCTACGCCGCAGGCGTTACCTATGTCAAAGTAAAATAAGCAACAAAAGCAAAGCACTGCTCTGCATTTCCCGTAAGGAAATGTGAGCAGTGCTTTTTTACAGCATATTTACTTCTTATCCAGTACGCAGATTTCAATTCCCGATGCAGCCATCATATCCTCCGCCAGCTTATCCGGATAAGGATTAGCATAAACAATGCGCTTAATGCCTGCGTTAATCAAAATCTTGGTGCAGACCACACAGGGCTGATGCGTACAATAAATCGTACCACCGTTGACAGACACACCATGATAGGCAGCCTGCACAACAGCATTCTGCTCTGCGTGAATACCGCGGCACAGCTCGTGCATCTGCCCGGAAGGCACATGCAGCTGCTCGCGCAGGCAGCCCGTAACCTCGCAGTGAGGCAAATCCTTAGGCGTACCGTTATAGCCTGTCGCTACAATCTGTTTATTTTTGACGATTACCGCGCCGACACTGCGGCGCATACAGGTTGAACGGCTGCTGACTACTCTGGCAATCTCCATAAAGTAATCATCCCAGCCGGGTCTTGTTTTGCGTTCCATAATTTTTTATACCGTACCAAAAATTCTGTCGCCTGCATCGCCTAAGCCCGGAACGATGTAGCCATGCTCATTGAGATGGTCATCAAGCACAACAGTGTAGATAGGCACATCAGGATGTGCTGCATTCAGCTTTTCTACACCTTCGGGAGCAGCAACGAGGCACATGAAGCGCAGGTTCTTCATGCCGCGCTTTTTGAGCTGGTCAATAGCAGCAATAGCACTGCCGCCGGTTGCCAGCATCGGGTCAACAACAATAGTATAAGCGTCCATATCCGCAGGCAGCTTGCAGTAATACTCCATCGGCAACAGAGTTTTTTCGTTACGGCTCATGCCGATATGACCAACATTAGCTTCGGGAATAACACTGAGTACGCCCTCCATAAAGCCCAGGCCTGCACGCAGGATAGGCACAACAGTGACACTGCCTTTAATACGGCAACCGGTGGTTTCGCACAGCGGAGTGGTAACCTTTACTTCTTCCACAGGTAAATCTCTGGTAGTTTCAAAGGTCAGCAGCGCTGCAACCTCACTGATGATGTGGCGGAAGGTTACGCTCTTGGTATCCTTGTCACGCAGGATAGTCATTTTTGCTTGCAGCAAAGGATGGTTTACTACATTGATTTGCATTGGATATATCGCTCCTTTTCTTATTAAGACGAAGCGGATAAAGCTTTATCGGTCGTCTTAATTATAAATTAGTATATAACGGATACTTAGCGCACAGTGCTGCAACGCGTTTGGCAGCCTCTGCATGCTTATCAGTATCTTCAGGGTTATTGAGCACCAGGCCCATGATAGCCGCAACCTCTTTGAAGTCCTCTTCTTTGAAGCCGCGGGTAGTAGCAGCCGGAGTACCCAGACGGATGCCGCTGGTTACAAACGGGCTGGCAGGATCAAACGGAATAGTATTTTTATTGCAGGTAATGCCAATATTATCCAGCAGCTTTTCTGCTTCCTTACCGGTCAGGTTTTTGTTGCGCACATCAACCAGAATCAGATGGTTGTCGGTACCGCCGGAAACAAGACGGAAGCCTTCAGCCTTCAAGCCTTCGGCAAAGGCCTTGGCATTCTTAACAATGTTTTCTGCGTACTCTCTGAATTCAGGCTTCAGAGCTTCGCCAAAAGCAACAGCCTTAGCAGCAATAACGTGCATCAGCGGGCCACCCTGGATGCCGGGGAAAATAGCCTTGTTGATTTTCTTGGCATATTCCTCATTGTTGGTCAGAATCAGACCGCCGCGAGGACCACGCAGAGTTTTGTGGGTGGTAGTAGTTACGATGTCCGCATACGGAACCGGAGACGGATGCAGGCCTGCTGCAACCAGACCGGCGATGTGTGCCATATCAACCAGCAGCAAAGCACCGTTAGCATGAGCAATATCAGCGATGCGTTTGAAATCGATAATACGCGGATAAGCGCTGGCACCGGCAACAATCAGCTTCGGATGATGCTCTTTAGCCAGCTTGTCCATTGCATCGTAATCAAGCAGCTCGGTTTCCGGATTAACGCCATAATGCACAACATTGAAATAAGTACCGGAAATATTTACCGGGGATCCATGGCTCAGGTGACCGCCTTGGGACAGGTCCATACCCATAATGGTATCGCCGGGTTTCAAGAAAGCAAAGTACACGGTCAGATTGGTGCTGGCACCGCAGTGAGCCTGTACGTTAGCATATTCAGCATGGAATAATTTTTTGGCACGTTCAATAGCCAAAGTTTCAACCTTATCAACATATTCACAGCCGCCATAATAACGGTGACCGGGATAGCCTTCAGCATACTTATTGGTCAGTACGCTGCCCATAGCCTCCATTACTGCGGGAGTAACGATGTTTTCGGATGCAATCAGTTCGATTTTGTCACGTTGGCGGTTAAGCTCCGCATCAATGTAACCTTTCAGCTCAGGATCAACTACGCTAAGTTTTTCCAGATTCATTTTAAGTCCCTCCTAAAAATAAAACATTAAATATCAACCAGTTTTATCCACAGGTTGTGGATAAGCGCTCAGAAATTCTGCTCTACTAAAAGACGCAGATGGTGCCTTATGGGCGATTTTCCAGATATTGGGCACGCGGTCCCCCAATTAACGGCGGACGGGTTTTAGCGGCAGTCAGCACTGCTTCGCCAATTTTTTTATATTGCAGGCGTACAGGTACAGCAACTCGTTTGAGATGCATGCCGATGAGCGTCTGGCCAATATCAATACCAAGATGGGCAGAAATTTTTTCTACCACTACAGGTTCAGCAAAATTTTCGTAGGCAGCAGTTGCCATAGCGCCGCCGGCATGAGCCACCGGACGCACGGTAACCTCCTCAAGATTGTAGCGTTCGGCTGTTTCTGCCTCCACTACTAAGGAACGGTTGAGATGCTCACAGCATTGTACGGCAAGATAAAGCTCGTGTGCATCGCACACTGCCTTCAGCGCCTTGAACATAGCAACAGCTGTTTCACTGCTGCCGCCGGTGCCGATTTTGTTGCCGAGCACTTCGCTGGTGCTGCAGCCAAGCACGAAAATCTGTCCCTTTTTAGGCTTTGCTATACTAATGAGCTCTTCAGCAGCTGCTGCCAGCTCCTTAGCTATTTGCATATTTGTTTCCATTGTTGCTTTACTTCTTTTCTGTTTATTTTCAGAAACGCAAAAATCGTTTAGGCTGCGACGCAAAGACGATTATTTTGCTTCCAAATCCATGATTTTATTTACACGGCGTTCATGACGACCACCGGCAAATTCGGTTTCCAGCCAAGCATCGGTAATCATTTCTGCCAGACCTACGCCCAGAACACGCTCGCCCATGCAGAGCACGTTGGCATTGTTATGCTCACGGCACATTTTAGCGGAGAAAACATCACCGCACAGAGCAGCGCGAATACCCTTGCATTTATTGGCAGCGATAGAAATGCCGATACCGGTACCGCAAATCAGGATGCCCTTTTGCGCACCGCTGGCACCGCTGGTAATATCCTCACACAGCTTAGCAGCATAATCGGGATAATCTACGGAATCTTCGCTGTAGGTGCCATGGTCAACAACCTCGATGCCTTTATCCTCTAAATATTTTTTGATATGCTCCTTTAAATGGAAGCCACCATGATCACAAGCCATTGCAATTTTCATAAATAATCTTCTCCTCTCCTGCTTTTTAATGCCGGGATTATCTTTAACCTTTATTGTAACATAAATGACGGTAAATTTATATTATTTTTTAAATGCAGGCTACCGTTTTCCAACGTTATGATCTGATAGCCCGCAGCCTTACGCAGGCGGTTCATGATTGCCAGTCCCAGGCCGTCCTCCTCTACGCCTTCGGCGAGGATGACATCCGGACAGGTACGGTCAAAATCGCGCAGCAGGTAGAATAAATCCGCCGCCAGCTGCTCGCGGCTGTCGCCCCAGCAGGAAAGCTGCAGCTGCTGCTTTTCGACAAGCTCTGCCAGCTCGCTTTCCAGCTCACGTCCGCACAGCACGCCGACGGTTTTGCCTTCAGCCAGAGCCTTGGCAATAACCTGCGGCAGACGCTCGCAGGCTGCACCCTCAAACAGGTAAACAGGTGCTTTCGGAGCATAATGACGGTACTTCATCCCCGGTGCCTTGGGCTTAAAGTTTTTATCTCCCTGCAGCGCCGGGTCGATTTCTACCGCACCCATAACCTCCGTCAGCATTTCATAGGTAATGCCGCCCGGTCGCAGGATAGTGGGAACAGCGCTCGTTGTATCCACCACGGTGGATTCCAGACCAATGCCGCAGTTGCCGCCATCAAGCATACCGGCAATTTTGCCCTGCATATCCTCCAGCACATCCTGCGCGTTCGTCGGGCTCGGGCGACCGGAAATATTAGCCGACGGCGCCGCGATTGGACAACCGCAGGCACGGATAAAATCCTGAGCGAATTTATTAGATGGGAAGCGTACAGCGACAGTTTCCAGTCCTGCGCTTACAGCGTCAGGCACAATAGCAGATTTATTGACAATCAGTGTCAGCGGTCCCGGCCAAAAATGCTCCATAAGCTTTTTGGCATTAGCATTCAAACCGGTAGTCAGCTGCGCAATATCTTCCTTTTTAGCGATATGCAGAATCAACGGATTATCGTTAGGTCTGCCCTTAGCAGCAAAAATCTTGGCTACAGCCTCAGGATTCAGACCATCCGCACCCAGGCCGTAAACTGTTTCCGTCGGAAACGATACAACCTCACCCGCACGGATCAGTGCCGCTGCCTCCTGCATAATCTCTTGATTATCAGAGTTCTTTTGTAATTTCCAGTAGGAGGTTTTCATATTTATCCTCACCCTCTTTTTCTTTTAAAGCAAAAACCATGCGCGGTATGCCTGCATAGTCCATACGCACGGCAGTTTTGGCAAAGCCATGCTCCAAGCACAGCTTTTGCACCGCTTCGCTTTGGTCAATGCCAATTTCAAACGCCAGCAAGCCATCTTCTGCCAGATGCTCCGCAGCTTCGGCACAGATGCGGCGGTAAAAATCAAGTCCGTCCGCACCGCCGTCAAGTGCAGTGCGTGGCTCCTGCTGTACATCCTGCGCCAGCGTCGCAATGTCGGCAGCAGGAATATACGGCGGATTCGAAACGATGATATCAAACTTTTTCTCCACAGGTACGTTGCTGAACAAATCGCTTTGGCGGAAGGCCACACGCTTATCCACGCCGATAGCGGCAGCGTTTTCTTTCGCTACTGCCAAAGCCTCGTTGCTGATATCCACGCCCACGCCAACGGCAGCAGGCAGATAATCAAGCAGCGAAACGATAATTGCACCGCTGCCGGTACCAATATCCAATGCCTTTACGGCACCGTCTGCGCGCAGCATCGGCGCAGCCTTCACCAGGCTTTCCACCAGCAGCTCCGTTTCCGGGCGCGGCACCAGGGTAGCAGGCGTAACCTTAAAGCTGTTGCGCATAAAAGCGCGCTCACCGATAATGTAGGCCAGCGGCTCATGCTTAGCGCGGCGCTCTACATAAGAGCGCATCTTGTCACGTTCCTCCTCGCTTAAAGGCTTATCAAACTCGGTATACAGCTTAATACGTTCACATTTCAAGACAGCACAAAGCAGCACTTCGGCGTCAAGGCGTGGATTTTCCACGCCTTTTGCTTCAAAGTGCTGCTTAGTCCAGTTTAAGATTTTCATAATCGTCCAAACCGGCTTATCCATTTTATTTCACCTGCCGTAATTGTTCGCTTTGCTTAGCAGTAATCAGCGCACCCAGCAGCTCGTCCAGATCACCGTTGACAATGCTGTCCAGCTTATGCAGTGTCAGACCGATGCGGTGGTCGGTAACGCGTCCCTGCGGATAATTGTAGGTGCGGATACGCTCGCTGCGGTCGCCGGTGCCTACCTGGCTTTTGCGGTCCTCGGCAGTAGCGGCACGCTGCTCCTCCTGCGCCTGCTCCAAAATACGCGCACGCAATACGCGCATACATTTTTCACGGTTCTTCAGCTGAGATTTTTCATCCTGGCACTGTGCTACAATGCCTGTCGGAATATGGGTAATACGAACTGCAGATTCGGTTTTGTTTACGTACTGGCCACCGGCACCGCCTGCACGATAGGTATCGACACGCAGGTCTGCAGGATTAATCTCTACGTCAACCTCTTCAGCCTCCGGCAGTACAGCCACGGTAACGGTAGAGGTGTGTACGCGTCCCTGAGATTCGGTTTCCGGCACGCGTTGTACACGGTGTACGCCGCTTTCGAATTTCATACGACTGTAAACGCTGTCGCCGCTGATCTGGAAAACGACCTCCTTAAAGCCGCCCAGCTCAGTCGGGTTGGAATCCATAACTTCAACACGCCAGCCGCGGGTTTCTGCATAACGCAGATACATACGGAAGAGAACACCGGCAAAAAGCGCAGCCTCATCACCGCCGGCACCGCCGCGGATTTCCACGATAACGTTTTTGTCATCGTTCGGGTCGGAAGGCAGCAAAAGAATCGTGAGCTTTTCCTCATATTCTTCAATCTGCGGTTTGAGCTCCTTCAGTTCCTCTTTAGCCATTTCCACCAGCTCTTCATCATCGCCTGCTGCCAGCAGCTCCTCTGCCTCATCGCGAGCCTTAATCATATCGCGGTATTCACGATAAGCGGTAACAATCGGCTCCAGTTTGGCATGCGCTTTGGTAGCCTTCAGCCAGTTGGTCTGGTCGGCAATAACCTCGGGGTCACTGATTTTTGCCTCTAAGTCTAAATATCTGTCTTCTAGTGCCTGCAATTTGTCGAGCATTAGAAATTCTCCTCTCAAGTGTTATGTTAGTCTTATAAATTTAATTCAAAGTGATTCGTTAAGAAAACATTCTCTCCTACAAGCGAAGTGTTCAATATAACGTTATTTTAAAAACAGAATAGTGCAGTCCCCTCTCAGTCGCCCTACGGGCGCCAGCTCTCCCCAAGGAGAGCCTCATAGATCAGCCTGCAAACCTATAAAATCACTTTTACTCTATAATTTCTTCAGGCGGCAGCACTGCCTTCAGCGAAGCAATTGCCACCTCAATCTGGCTGTCGTCAGGCTGACGTGTAGTCAGCTTCTGCAGCAAAAGTCCCGGCATAATTGCCATATGCACCAGCTTATTATCGTTATGCGCACCGGCAAAACGAATAATCTCATAGCTGACGCCCGCAATTACCGGCATCAGCACTACACGGGAAGCAATACGCTCCAGCAGGCTGGGCCAGCCCAGGAAGGTAAAAATAAACATGCTTATCAGCATGACAATCATCAGAAAGTTGGTACCGCAGCGCGGGTGCAGCGTACTGAACGGACGCACATTTTCTACACGCAGCGGTAAGCCTGCCTCATAGGTATAAATAGTTTTGTGCTCCGCACCGTGATACTGGAATACGCGCTGAATATCCTCCATCGAGGAAATAGCCGCAATATAGGCCAGAAAAATAGCCATACGCAACACGCCCTCAGCCAGGTTGAGCATCATCGGATCCTCAGTCAGCTCATGCAGAAAACGCATAGACCAGGTCGGGATAACGATAAACAGACCGACAGCCAGCAATACGGAGGTAGCAATAGTCATCGCCATCTCCTTGCCCGTCAGCTGCTCGTCCTCTTCGCCTGAAACCTGTGCCGAATAGGCCAAGGCCTTGATGCCGTCATATAATGATTCAAATAAAGCAATAACGCCGCGAAGCAACGGTTTTTTCAAAATAGGATATTTATCACGGATACTGTTGACAGGATTTACATCCACGGCAATTTCTCCGTCAGGTTGGCGCACGGCAACGGCCACCTTATGCGGTCCGCGCATCATAACGCCCTCAATTACGGCTTGTCCGCCTACAGATAATTTTTTCGTGCTCATAGATATACTCCGTAAAACTAAATAAAGCAGAACCCGCATGTGCAAGCTCTGCCTTATTGTATAGATTATTGTTCTTTGTTGTAACGTTTGTTGAACTTCTCGATACGACCACGAGCAGCTACGTTACGTTGTTGACCAGTGAAGAATGGATGGCATTTAGAGCAAACATCCACGCGTAATTCTTTTTTAGTGCTACCAGTTACGAAGCTTGCACCACATGCGCAGGTAGCAGTAACTTCACCGTAATTCGGATGAATCTTTTCTTTCATTCTTTACACCTCTCTTTGCTAAGAACATTATATTCATAATTTAGAAGCTGCCTTGCTTGGCAAAGCGGCTTGCATTAACACTAGATTAGTGTAACATATCCTACAAGTAAACGCAAGCTATTTTTTACTAAAATCGGCAACACCCTGCAGATAATTAATAAACTGCTGCGCCGTACGTCCGGAAATGCCACCGTGATGCAGCTCCCATTTCCGCGCTTCGGCACAAAGGAAGTCGTCAGCAAGCTCCAGTCCCTGCTTTTTCGCCAGCTCGCAGACAATTTTGTAGTATTCCTTCTGCGTAGGCTGTCCATAATAAATCGTGCAGCCGAAGCGGTTGAACAGAGAAAGCTTTTCCTGCATCGTATCCGACTTATAGATTCCGTCCTCCTGCGTTACATCGTTGCGGTCCTTCCACGTTTCATTAATCAGATGTCTGCGGTTAGAGGTAGCGTAAATCAAAATATTATCCGGACGCACCTCCAGACCGCCTTCGATGATAGCCTTCAGATATTTGTATTCGATTTCAAATTCCTCGAATGACAAATCATCCATATAAATAACAAAGCGGTAGTTGCGGTTTTTAATTTGGGCAATTACCTGCGATAAATCGCGGAACTGATGCTTGTAGATTTCTATCATCCGCAGGCCCTGATTATAATATTTGTTGATAAGCGCCTTAATACTGCTGGATTTGCCTGTACCACTGTCACCGAAAAGCAGCACGTTATTTGCCGGGTGACCTGCTACAAAAGCCTCCGTATTTTCCAACAAGCGCTTTTTCTGGTCCTCATAACCGATAAGGTCAGCAAAGGTAATCTGCTCCGTATTAGATATCGGCACCAGCTCCGGCTCGCCCTGCTGCGCCTGCGCTATGCGAAAGGCCTTGTTCAGACCAAGCTTGCCCACGCCGTAATCATGATAGAATTTGGTAACGCAGACGAAAAACTCATCAGCATCGGCAGCACCTTCCAAAGCAGTGCTGAGCGCCTGAACTTTCTCACTGATATTTTTGTTGTAACGACGCTCCTGCTTCACCACAGCCTGATAATTGCTGATTAGCGAAAAGCAGTTAATCCCCAGTGCACGCTCCAGCTTACTGAAATCATAGGCAAACAGCTGCCGAAAAATTTTAAAGTCATGCTTGGCAAACCGGTTGACACTGCCCTCGCAGGCACCAACCTTTTCACAGGTAATAGCAAAGGGATTTTCACAGCTTACCAGTAAAAAAGCCAGATAGTTATGCCAAAGATTTTTGTCAAAGCCATAAACAGTGCCGATATCAAGCAGTTTATGTATCTGCTCATAAATTTCCGCTGTCAGCTCCTCGCGGTTATAATCACCTGCTGCAAATTCAGCGCAGATTTCTGCCAACGGCTCCAGCAAATTGTCCGTCGGCAGATTGCGGTAAATAACTAATTGTGATACAAGCTTATGCATATCTTTCCCCTCAAATATCTCTATTTTATAAATTCAAATTTCTCTGTATCGAACATGCCCATATCTGTAATACGCAGCTTGGGAATAACAGGCAGCGCCATAAAGCTCAAGCTGATAAACGGATCGATGCCGTCTAAAACTCCCTGCACATGTGCTTTGGCCGCAATCTCATCAAGACTGCCGATAAGCTCTTCGGCAGGTGCGCTGCTCATCAGGCCGCAAATATTCAGCGGTAGTGTATCGACAACCTCGGTGCCCCTGACTAAGGTATAACCGCCCTGTACACGAACCAGCTCCTTAGCGGCAGCATTCATTGCTTCCGGACTTGTGCCGATAACAATCAGGTTGTGTGAATCGTGTGCCACCGTCGTCGCTACTGCGCCGTCCTTCAGCCCGTAACCACACAAGAGGCCTAAGCCTACATTACCGGTGCCGTGGTGTCTTTCCAGTACGGCAATCAGGTGCACATCTCCTTTTTCCAAAGCAGAGGCAATATCCTTGCCCATAATAGTACTCTTCTCTGTAAAGATTTCACCGGGAAGCATAGTGATAACAGGATATTCCCTGTCATCGGCAAAATGCGATAAAGCAAAGGTATCGGCACTAAAGGCTGCAGGCTTCACGCTGCCCTGCAGGCTGACATTGGGCGTAACAGGCGTAATCTTTTCGCAGGCCTTGAGTGCATCCATGCCCTTATGGAAAACAGCCTGCGGCGTAAGGCTTTGCAGGTTATCAAAAACTACCAAATCCGCCTGCCAGCCGGGAGCAACGGCACCCACGCGACGCAGGCCGTAAATACGCGCAGCATTGATGGTTGCCAGACGCAAAGCACGCACCGGCTCCATGCCCAATTCTATCGCCATTTGTACGCAGTGACGGATAGTGCCCTCGCGGCGGATATCGGCAAGATGCTTATCATCGGTGCAGAAAGCCAGACTGCTGACATCAATGCCCTCATCAATAACGCCGCGCAAAATTGCCGTCAGATTACGCGAAGCACTGCCCTCGCGCACCAGCACTGCCAGACCGTTACGCAGCTTTTCCTTCGCTTCTTCCCAGCTGATGCTCTCATGGTCGGTATCAATGCCGCTGGCAACGTAGGCAGCCAGCTCCTTGTCACGCACGCAGGGTGCGTGGCCGTCGATTACACGGCCCAAACTTTGGAACAGGTCCAGCTTTTTCTGTACCTCGGCGGAATTATAAATAACTCCCGGCACGTTCATCATCTCGCCCATGCCCAGTACACCCGGCTCATTGACTAGCTTAATCATATCGCGTGCGTCCATCACGCAGCCGCTGTGCTCAAAGCGTGTCGCAGGCACGCAGCTCGGCAGGTTCACATAATAGTTCAGCGGCATCTGTCCGCCGGCCTCCAGCATATAGTGAATGCCTGCCGCACCTGCTACGTTAGCAATTTCATGCGGGTCGGTAATCAGCGTGGTTACGCCCCAGCGCAGCTCCTCAGCGCAGTAATGCTCAGGCACAGCCATAGAGCTTTCAACATGGCAATGCGTATTAATCAGACCGGGGGCAACATAGGCGCCTTTCAGGTCAATGATTTTTCCTGCCTTGTCATAGCCGCCGACGCCGGCAATCACGCCCTCGGCAATAGCAACATCAGCTTCGTAAATTGTTTCGGTCAGCACGTCAACAACCCTGCCGTTCTTCAAGAGAATATCAGCAGGGCTGTTACCGAGTGCGACCGCTCTTACACGGTCCATCATATTTATTACCTCAATCCTTTTACACGTAAATATATTTCAGGATAAAGATTACTGCCAGCACATATACAATCCAGCTGGTTTTTTTGTTTTTGTATTCACCGCTGAGCAGGTTAATTGCCACATAGGAGATAACGCCCATGGAAATACCTTCGGAAATGGAATACATGAAAGGCATTGCTACTGCTGCGATAAAAGCAGGAATAGCTTCAGTCATATCGTCAAAGTCTACATTCAGCAGGCTGCTTACCATCAAAAAGCCTACAATTACCAGTGCCGGAGCGGTAGCGAAGGCAGGAATTGCCAGGAAGATAGGTGCGAAGAACAAGCTGAGGAAGAAGAGAACAGCTGCAGTAACAGAAGTAAGACCTGTACGGCCGCCGACAGCAACGCCGGCGCTGCTTTCTACGAAGGTAGTAACGGTGGAAGTACCCAGCAACGCACCACCGGTAGTAGCGATGGAGTCAGCCAGCAGAGCGCCTTCAATCTTCGGCAGCTTGCCGTCCTTGTCCAGCATTTTAGCTTTGGAAGCAACACCGATCAGAGTGCCGAGAGTATCAAACAAATCTACAAACATGAAGGAAAGCATGATTGTAATGAAATTAAAGGTGAAGATAGCACTAAAGTCCAGCTGCATGAATGTCGGTGCCAGGCTGGGAACGGAAATGCCGTTAGCAAAGCTGGGCATAACGGAGAACATGCCGAGCTTCGGATTCGGTACATAAATACCGGTCAGCTCGCAAATCATGCCTAAGCCCCAGGTAACCAGAATACCTACGAGGATACCGCCGGGAACCTTTTTCGTCATCATTACCGCAGTCAGCAGAATACCGATAAGTGCCAGCAAAGCACCGATACCGGTGGACCAGAAGGTGCCGTCTGCCAAAGCAGCCTTAAACGGATACAGGCCAACAAGAGTCGGTCCGGCAACAACGAGCTTGGAATTCTGCAGGCCGATAAAGGTGATGAACAGACCGATGCCGCTGGTAACACCAAACTTCAACGCAGGCGGAATGGAGTTGAACAATGCCTCGCGCACCTTAGTCAACGACAGGACGATGAACAGAACACCTTCAACAAAAACAGCAGCCAGCGCAACCTGCCAGCTGTAACCCATCTGTCCTACAACAGTATAAGCAAAGAAAGCGTTCAGGCCCATACCGGGAGCCAGGGCAAAGGGATAGTTAGAGAACAGCGCCATCAGCAGAGTACCAAGGCAGGCACCCAAAGCAGTAGCGGTAAATACAGCACCGGCATCCATCCCGGCAGCACTTAAAATGCCGGGGTTAACGGCTAAGATATAAGCCATCGTCATAAAGGTGGTGATACCGGCAAGAATTTCCGTGCGGACATCCGTCTGATGTTCCTTCAGGCGAAATGTTTTTTCCAAAAAGTCTGTCATTCGTTATAGCCTCCTATGCTATCTATTTGCCCAAGCTGCAGGACTCAGGCGCAATTTAAAGATTAAGGCTGCCTGCACAGCCGCCAAGCCATTAATAACTCAAAATCTCCGGACCGTTTTCGGTAATCAGAATCTGATGCTCCCATTGAGCGGAAAGACTGCCGTCACAGGTATAAACAGTCCAGTTGTTGGCTTCGTCAACAAAGATATCTCTGTGTCCCATGTTAATCATCGGCTCAATAGTAAAAATCATTCCCGGTACAAGCACCATACCGGTTTTGCGTTTGCCTACATGGCAGACGAACGGATCCTCATGGAACTCTACGCCAACGCCGTGGCCGCCGAATTCTTCGACAACGGAATAGCCGTGCTTATGTGCCAGCTTGGAAACAGCAGCGCCGATATCTCCCAGAAACCCCCAAGGCTGAGCTGCTTCAATACCGCGCAGCAGACATTGCTTGGTAATTGCAACAAGATCTGCAGCCGGTTTTGCTACCTTACCAATCATAAACATGCGGGATGCGTCAGAATAATAGCCCTTGTAGATAGTAGAAACGTCTACATTCACAATGTCACCGCTGCGCAGTACGTCATGCTCGCTGGGAATGCCATGGCAAACCTGGTCATTGATAGAGGTACACACGCTCTTCGGGAAGCCCTCATAACCCAACGGTGCAGGGATAGCGTTATGCGCTACTGTATATTCGTAAACGATTCTGTCGATATCAGCAGTAGTCATACCTGCCTTAATATATTTGGCAACCTCATCCAATACACCGGTATTGATTTTGCAGGCTGCACGGATACCGGCAATCTGCTCCGGGGTTTTAATCATATCGCGGTCAGGAACCTCGCAGCCCTGAGCCTGCAGCAACGCAATTTTGGCATCATTCATTTTGTGGCAATCTGCATATACTTTACCGCTGCCACACCAACATAATTCTTGGTCCAAAGAAAACACTCCTTATCTAAATAATTGTTACAACTTGTACATTACAACCTTATAGCTTCTATTTTACCACATATTTAAGGGAAAAATCACATTTTTGGCTTAAAATTCTCTTACAACGTTCGGTTTTTTGTGTTAAAATTATTTTATATGACTCAATATTAAGAAAGGAAATTTTTATGGAAGCATATGCAATGTATTTTATCGATTTAATTCTGCACCTGGACAAGCATCTGCCGGAAATTATGATGGCCTACGGTCATCTGATTTACGCCATCCTGTTCATGGTAGTGTTCTGCGAAACCGGTCTGGTAGTCACCCCGTTTTTACCTGGCGATTCGCTGCTTTTCGCCTGTGGCGCCCTTGCCGCTGCCGCACCCGAAGGCATGGATATAAAAATTATCGTGCCCATCTTTTTACTTTCGGCTGTGCTGGGCGACGCCTGCAATTATATGATAGGCGAGCATCTCGGTATACATATGATTAAGAAGAATATCATTAAGAAGGAGCATGTCGACAAGGCCAGCGCATTTTATGACAAGCATGGTCATAAGGCAATTTTTCTGGCTCGCTTTGTGCCGATTGTGCGCACCTTTGCCCCCTTCGTTGCCGGCATCAGCAAGATGCACTACCTGACCTTTGCTCATTACAATGTCATCGGTGCCGTAGTGTGGGTATTTCTCTTCGTCGGCGGTGGTTACTTCTTCGGCAACATCCCTGCCATCAAGCATAATTTTACGCTGGTAACTTTGGGCATCATCGTCTTTTCCCTGCTGCCTGTGTTATATGAATTCGTAGGCAAGAAAATTTTAGGCAAGAAATAAGAAGGTCTTGGAATTTTGGTAACAGGCTCTCCCCAAGGAGAGCCTTTACACAGTTAAACTCCAAAGTACATATATAAATTTTAAAAATTGAGGGTGATTTAAAATGACTTATCGTTTTAACAGTGATTACACCGAAGGCTGCCATCCTGCAGTCCTTGAAAAACTCGTGCAAACCAACATGGAGCAGACCGATGGCTACGGCCTTGATCCATACTGCGACGAAGCGCGCACTTTGATTAAAAAAGCCTTTGATTGCCCGAACGCTGACGTACATTTTCTCGTTGGCGGCACCCAAACCAACCTGACGGTTATCTGCGCCGCCTTGCGTCCGCATCAGGCTGTTTACGGCGCTGTTCCCAGCCATATTAATACGCATGAGGCCGGTGCTATTGAGCATGTAGGCCACCGCGTACTGCCACTTCCGAGCGAGGACGGCAAGCTAACCGCAGAGCAAATCCGCCACGAATGGAAAATGTACGATACTGATCCCAGCCGTGAGCATTGGGCACAGCCGAAAATGGTTTATATCTCCCAACCGACTGAAATCGGCAGCATGTACAGCAAAAAGGAGTTGCAGGATTTATACCAGGCCTGCAAGGACTGCGGTCTTTACCTCTTTGTTGACGGCGCACGCTTAGGCTATGTTCTCGGCGCTCCCGACAACGATATAACTGCTGCGGATTTGGCAGCAAACTGCGACGTGTTCTATATCGGCGGCACCAAATGCGGCCTGCTCTTTGGCGAAGCAGTTGTTATTTTGAACGATGCACTCAAGCCCGACTTCCGCACCATCGCTAAGCAATGCGGTTCCATCATGGCCAAAGGCCGCCTGCTCGGCGTACAGTTCGGCGCACTTATGAAAGATGATCTTTACAGCAAAATCTGCGGTAAAGGCACACTGCAGGCGCTGAAAATCCGTGATGCACTGTTAGCCAAAGGCTTTAAGTTCGTTACCGAATCCCCCACCAACCAGCAATTTGTGATTATGACTCCGGCACAATTTGAAAAGCTGAGCGAGGAATTTGCTCTCAGCCATATTGCTTACCTGGAGAACGGCAATTACAGCGTGCGCATCTGCACCAGCTGGGCAACCAAAGACGAAGAGGTTGACAGACTTATTGCTATGATTAATGAGCTGTAAGCTTGACAGAACACGTAAATTTGCTATAATAAAGACAAAGAGAGACTCTGACAGTCGCGTGTCAGCCCTCTCTGTTGATTGTTGTTATTTGACAAAAGGCTGACATTGACCTCTAATGTCGGTCTTTTGTTATATTGTAAGCAAAATTACTTACGTTTAGACGAAAATAAAAAGACGGTCGCTTGACCGTCTTTTTTATTTTGCTCTTTTTACTTCAACTTTTCTACAACGCTCTGCAGCTTTTCCTGCCAGTCGGCGCAATAATCCGCACCGCCCTGCGCGCAGTCGCTCTTGCCGCCGCCACGGCCGCCAAAGGCTTCGTTGAGCAGCTTAATAACACTACGGCAATCGCCTGCAGTATCAGCCCCCAAAGCAACTGCGTAGCTGATTCGCTCAGGCTGCACTGCTACCAGAAGGCTCAGCGTGTTTTTCAAGGCAGTAACCTTCGGCAGAAAGGCTTTGATATCCTTGGCATCGTGACCTTCCATAGGCAAAGCCAAAACCTTTACTCCATCAGCATTCACCGGTGCAGCAGCATACGTTTCCTGCAACTTTTCTTCTTCAATCTTCAGCAGCTTGCTCTTGGCAATGTCAAGCTGTGCAAGCAAATCAGCTTTCTGCTTATTTACGGCAGCAGGTACCTGCTCAGGCTTTACGGAAAGACTTGCAGCGACGCTAAGTAATGTGCTGTTCTTGGCGTCCGCATCAAGCAGTGCTCTGCGGCCGCAGACAAACTCTACGCGGCAACCGCCCTTGTGCTTTTCATGGCGGATAACCTTAACGCTGCCTAACATTCCTGTAAACGGAGGATGCGTACCGCAGCAGGTACAGATATCGGCATCCTCAACGGAAACGATACGCAGCGTGCCTGTCAGCTTGCTGTTGAACTTACGCATTTTATCCTTCAGCTTGACAGCCTCTGTGCTGTCCATATAGCTGATATGTACCGGGCGATTCTCCCAGATAATCTCATTCGTATATAATTCTGCCTGCAGCAGCTCCTCGTCCGTCAGCTCCTTATCAAGGTCAATGAAAACATCGTCCTCATTCATATGGAAGCCGATATTGTTGGCCTTAAACAGCTTCCAGCAGGCGTAGGACAAAAGATGCTCGCCCAAATGCTGCTGCATTCTGTCCAAACGCACAGGCCAGTCCAGCACAGCCTCTGCCTCGGCGCCAACCTCCAACGGCTTGTCGCACTCATGGTAAATGTGACCATCCTTTTCACTTACATGGCTTACGACCGCATCAGCCAGATTACCTCTGTCACTCAGCTGACCGCCGCCCTCCGGAAAGAAAACCGTCTGGTCAAGCTCAACCAGATATTTGCCATCCTTAGGCGTGCAGGCCGTAACCTTCGCCACGCACTGTTTGAGCAAAGAATTATTTTCAAAAAGCTTAATTGTCATTTTTTATTCCCCCTCATGAAATCTATCTGTCTCTAATAACCATTATTGTATCACTAATTTGCTAAAGTGTGTTATAATCAGTTATACAAGTCCAAAAAAATTCTATTGAAGCGAATAAGGAGCAATAAATGTTTCAAAATTTACTCTTTGATTTAGACGGTACCCTGACAAATTCCGCCGAGGGTATCACCAAATGCGTACAATACGCATTGCGCGCTCAAAATATTGAGGAGCCTGATTTAAAAAAGCTGGAGGTTTTCATCGGCCCGCCCCTTCGCGACAGCTTTATCAAATACTACGGCATGACCAGAGAGCAGGCTGAAATCGGTGTAGAAAAATATCGTGAACGCTACACTGATATAGGAATCTGGGAAAACAAGGTTTATCCCGGTATTATGGAGCTGTTGGCTGACCTGCAGCAGGATGGCCGCCGCCTCGGCATGGCTACCGCCAAGCCGGAGGTTTTTGCACTGCGAATTGCCGAACGCTTTGGCTTCAACCCCTATCTGGAAGATATAACAGGCTGCAGCCTGGACGGCAAAACAGACAAAAAAGCTTTGGTAGTTGCCGCCGCTTTGGAAAAATGGCAGCTCACTACGCCGGAAGCTAAAAATACTGTAGCACTTATCGGTGACCGCCGTGAAGACGTTCTTGCAGCTCACGCCAACGGCATCGCCTGCATCGGCGCAGGCTTCGGCTTCGGCAGCTACGAGGAGCTCTCGGAGGCAGGTGCCGATTACTATGTTGCCGATGTCCCGGCATTAGCACGCTTCCTGCTGAGCAAAGCGTAAGAACGAATTTAACACGCAAAGGTGATAATATTATGCATATTTACGCAATCGGTGACCTGCATTTATCAGGCGAACCGGCAAGCAAGCCAATGGAGATTTTCGGCGAGCATTGGCGCAACCATAAGGAAAAGATTGCCGCTAATTGGCAAAACACCGTAACCGCACAGGACACCGTTATTGTCTGTGGTGATATTTCCTGGGCCATGACACTTGAGGAAGCGGCACAGGATTTAGACTGGCTGGCGCAGCTTCCCGGACGCAAGCTGCTGCTGCGCGGCAACCATGATTACTGGTGGAGCAGCCTGAGCAAAATGCAGCAGCGTTACGGCGCTCATTTCGAATTCCTGCAAAATGACTGCATTATGGTAGAAGATATTGCTGTCTGCGGCACCCGCGGCTGGCTGCTGCCCTCAGCCGAAAGCTTCAGTGACGCCGACAGAAAAATCTATAACCGCGAAGCTATCCGTTTGGAGCTTTCCCTGCAGCAGGCACATAAAACGCAGGCGCAGCAGATAATTACGGCCTTTCACTATCCGCCGCTCTTTGCACGCACGGAGCACACCTGCTTTACTAATCTGATGCTGCGGTACGGCGTGCAGCACTGTGTCTACGGCCACATTCACGGTGAAAACCACATTCCAGTTTTTGAAGGATTGCGCGAAGGAATCAACTACAAGCTGGTTTCCTGCGATACACAAGGCTTTCAGCTTTACAAGGTAATATAACAGTGAAACTTCGCTGATAAACAGACAGGCTCCCCTGAATGAATCGTTCAGGGGAGCTTTTTGTATACAAAAACAAGCCCTCGAATTTCTTCGAGAGCTTGCCATTTACGTTCATTTAATTATTTAGGATAGTTGCTGTTGGAGTTTTCTTTCAGCATAACGTCATGTGCGCCGCCTTCAACCAGGCTGGTTGCGGAAACCAGAGTAAGCTTAGCCTTCTCCTGCAGCTCGCGGATGTTCAGAGCACCGCAGTTGCACATGGTGGAACGAACCTTAGCCAAGGTCAGGTTTACGTTATCCTTCAGGCTGCCTGCGTACGGAACGTAGGAGTCAACGCCTTCTTCGAAGGACAGCTTAGCTGCGCCGCCCATGTCATAGCGCTGCCAGTTACGTGCACGGCTGGAGCCTTCACCCCAATATTCCTTCATGTAGGTGCCGTTAATGTTAACCTTATTGGTCGGGCTTTCGTCGAAACGAGCGAAGTAACGGCCAAGCATCATGAAGTCAGCGCCCATAGCCAGAGCCAGAGTCATGTGGTAATCATAAACGATACCGCCGTCGGAGCATACAGGAATGTATACGCCGGTTTCTTCAAAGTATTCGTCACGAGCCTTGCAAACATCAATCAGAGCAGTTGCCTGGCCACGGCCGATACCTTTTTGCTCACGGGTGATGCAGATGGAACCGCCGCCGATACCAACTTTAATGAAGTCAGCGCCAGCCTCAGCCAGGAAGCGGAAGCCTTCAGCATCTACTACGTTGCCTGCGCCAACCTTAACGCTGTCACCGTAGTGCTCACGAATCCAGTCCAGGGTGATTTTCTGCCATGCGCTGTAGCCTTCGGAGGAGTCAATGCAGAGTACGTCAACACCTGCATCAATCAATGCGGGAACACGCTCAGCATAGTCGCGAGTGTTGATACCAGCGCCAACGATGTGGCGTTTTTTGCTATCCAGCAGCTCTAACGGATATTCCTTATGAGTTGCATAGTCTTTACGGAATACCATGTACAGCATACGACCGTCATCGTCAACGATAGGCAGAGTGTTGAGTTTTTTCTCCCAGATGATATCGTTAGCCTGTTGCAGAGTGGTATCCTTCGGAGCATAAACCATTTTATCAATCGGAGTCATGAAGTCACGAACCTTAGCATCCATAGACATACGGCTCGGACGATAGTCACGGCTGGTAACAATGCCTTCCAGCTTGCCGTTAGCGGTACCATCGCTGGTAACAGCAACAGTGGAGTGACCGGTGCGTTCCTTCAGTGCCAAGATGTCAGCCAGAGTGCTGTCCGGACGGATATTGGAGTCGCTGCTTACAAAGCCTGCGCGATAGCCTTTAACACGAGCAACCATAGCAGCTTCGTCCTCTACGGATTGAGAACCATAGATGAAAGAAACGCCGCCCTCTTTGGAAAGAGCTACAGCCAGCTTTTCGCCGGAAACAGCCTGCATGATAGCAGAAACCATCGGGATGTTCATAGTAATTGCCGGTTCTTCACCTTTTTTGTATTTAACCAGCGGCGTACGCAGGTCTACATTGGCGGGGATACATTTTTCGGAGGAATAACCGGGAACTAACAGGTACTCACTAAATGTGTGAGCAGGTTCATCATAATAAAAAGCCATTCTTTCATCATCCTTTTCTTAATAATTTTTTGTTTACCACAGCCAAAGCAATTGTTAATCATGTAACATAATTACTTGAAAAAATTGCTTTTCTGCGGTCCGAGTAGGTATTTTATCTATTTTACCTCTTTAAGGCTCTCCATGCAATATCTTTTCTGCAAAAAGCGCCATTAAAATTAATTTTTTCTACAGCAGCATAGGCACGGTCACGTGCAGCCTTGATATTTGCGTCTACGGCAGTTACACCCAATACACGTCCGCCGTTGGTAAGAACCTTAGCACCATCAGCCTTTGTACCTGCGTGGAATACAACAACGTCTTTATCTGCAGCAGCGTCAGCCAGACCAGTAATTTCCATGCCCTTAGCATAGCTTTCAGGATAACCGCCGGAAGCCATTACTACGCATACAGCAGCCTTGTCATACCAGCCGAAGTCTACCTGATTCAGAGTACCGGTAGCGCAGGCCAGCATAATTTCAGCCAAATCGCCGTCAAGCAGAGGCAATACTACCTGAGTTTCGGGGTCACCGAAGCGGCAGTTGAACTCTACAACCTTCACGCTGTCACCCTTGATCATCAGGCCAGCATAGAGGCAACCTTGATAAGGCATGCCTTCTGCTGCAATGGCAGCTATAACGGGTTTCAGAATCAGCTCAGTTGCTTTTAAACGCAATACGTCGGTCATAACCGGAGCGGGAGCATAGGTGCCCATACCGCCGGTATTAGGACCTTCGTCACCGTCAAATACGCGCTTGTGGTCCTGAGAAGCAATCATCGGCACAATGGTTTTGCCGTCGGTAAATGCCAGGAGAGAAGCCTCCTCGCCTTCCATGTATTCTTCCAGAACGAGGCGTGCGCCTGCATTGCCGAATTTATGGTCAGCCATCATTTCGTCGATAGCGTCAAGTGCCTCCTGCTTAGTCATAGCAACGACAACACCCTTGCCAGCTGCAAGACCATCAGCCTTAACTACGATAGGAGCACCCTTTTCTTCAACGTAAGCCTTAGCGGTTTCAATATCCTCGCAAATTTTGAAGAAAGCGGTAGGAATATTGTATTTTGCCATCAGCTCTTTGGAAAATGCCTTGGACCCTTCCAGCTGCGCTGCAGCCTTAGAAGGACCGAACACCGGCAGACCGCGGCGTTTGCAAACGTCCGCAAGACCTGCAACAAGCGGTGCTTCCGGACCTACAACAGTCAGGTCAATGCTTTTTTCCTCAGCGTAATCTGCTACGCCCTCCAGATTCTCAACATCCAGAGCAATGCATTCGCATTTAGGCAGCAGTGCCATGCCCGGGTTGCCGGGAGCAGCATAAATTTTTTCAACCTTAGGGCTTTGCGCCAGCTTCCACGCTAAAGCGTGTTCGCGGCCGCCGCCACCGATTAATAAAATATTCATGGTTATTTCTCCAGTTGCTTCTTCAGATATTCGCTGATCATTGCATCGTATTCAGCAGTATGAGTGAAGGCTTCCAATGCCAGCTCCTTACGGGTGCGTGCATCAACGTCGCCTTCTTTAGCGAGCATTTCCATTAAGCCTTCGTAACGGCTCGGATAAGTTACGATAACAACGTCCTTGAAGTTTTTAGCGCTGGCACGTACCATTGCCGGACCGCCGATATCAATGTTTTCAATTGCCTCAGCCTCGGTTACGCCGGGTTTGGCAACAGTTTCGCGAAAGGGATAGAGGTTAACTACAACCAGGTCAATCGGGGTGATGTCATGCTCAGCCAAAGCCTTCATATGCTCCGGATTGCTGCGTACAGCCAGGATTGCGCCATGAATTTTCGGATTCAGAGTTTTTACACGGCCATCCATGATTTCCGGGAAGCCGGTTACATCACTTACATATGTTACAGGAATGCCTGCTTCCTTAATAGCCTTCATGGTGCCGCCGGTAGAAATAATTTCTACGCCGTTGTCACTAAGGAATTTTGCCAGCTCTACAATGCCGGTTTTATCACTAACGCTTAATAATGCTCTTTTAATTTTCATGCTTTAACCTTTACCTTTCTGCCTTCGATTGTCAGCTTTCCTTCTGCCCAAAGCTTTAAAGCCTCCGGCATTGCGATATGCTCCTGTACCAGAATACGGTCAGCCAGAGTATCCTCGGTGTCGTCATCCATAACAGGAACAACCTTCTGCAGGATAATCGGGCCGCTGTCAGTGCCTGCATCGACAAAATGAACGGTGCAGCCGCTGAATTTTACACCGTAGTCCACAGCCTGCTTCTGGCCGTGCAAACCGGGGAAGCTCGGGAGCAGCGCCGGATGAATGTTAATAATCTTATGCTGCCATTTATTTACGAAATCAGCGCTCAGAATACGCATAAAGCCTGCGAGAACTACTAGCTCGCAGCCCTCTGCTTCTAAAGCAGCGTTGATTTTTGCTTCAAATTCTTCTTTGGAAGCGCAAGCCTTACGCTCTACGGCAACGGTTTTAATATCGGCCTTTTGCGCACGCTCCAAAGCAAAAGCATCAGGCTTATCGCTGATTACAACCGCAATTTCCAGCGGCAGATAGCCATCAGCGATACGGTCCATAATTGCCTGCAGATTGCTGCCGCGACCGCTTACAAGTACGCCGATTTTATGCACCGAAAACGCCGCCTTTCATAATCGTTTCTTTGTGTCCGGGAACAACCTTGCCCAGCTCATAGAAGGTTTCGCCCTCAGCCTTCAGGTGAGCGCGTACAGCGTCAACCTCAGACGGGTCAACAACCAATACCATGCCTACGCCCATGTTGAAGGTGCGGTACATTTCAGCCCAAGGTACATTGCCCCATTCCTGTAGCTTTTTGAAGACAACAGGAACTTCCCAAGCCTCGGCATTTACCTCAGCATCGCAATCTTCGGGCAGAATGCGGGGAATATTATCATAGAAGCCGCCGCCGGTGATATGTACCATACCGTGCAAATCGAAGTTTTCAATCAGCGGCAGGCAGGTTTTCGGATACAGACGAGTCGGAGTCAGCAGCTTTTCGCCCAAGGTGCAGCCAAATTCCGGTACTTCGGTATCCATAGTATAACCCATAGCCTCAAAGCAGATTTTGCGCACGAGGGAGAAGCCGTTGGAATGCACTCCGCTGGAGGGCAGGCCCAAAAGCACGTCGCCGGCCTTAACCTTGTCACCGGTAATCATTTTGCTCTTCTCAACTACGCCAACACAGAAGCCGGCGATATCGTATTCGCCTTTGGAGTAGAAGCCGGCCATTTCGGCAGTTTCGCCGCCGATAAGAGCACAGCCGCTTTCCTTGCAGGCATTGGCAACACCCTTAACGATGTTGGCAACCTTTTGGGAATCAACCTTATCTACTGCAATGTAATCCAGGAAGAACAAGGGCTCTGCGCCTTGTACCAGGATATCGTTGACGCACATTGCTACAGCATCCTGACCGATAGTATCATGCTTATCAGCCATGAAAGCCAGCTTCAGTTTAGTGCCTACGCCGTCAGTACCGCTGACGAGCACAGGCTCCTTGTATTTGCCGCTGTTTAAAGCAAACAGGCCGCCGAAACCGCCCAGGTCACCGATAACCTCAGGTCTGTAGGTAGCGCGTACGCTGTCCTTCATTAATTCTACTGCTTTATTACCAGCATCAATATCTACACCGGCATCAGCATAAGTAAGTTGTTTCTTTTCCTCGCTCATGAGCCTTCCTCCTGTTATTCAATAATGCTTTCAGGTTCTGCTTTGATTACACTATCTGCGTTATCGGGATATTTAGCGCTGAAGCAGGCACAGCACAAACCTTCGGGGTCAATTTTATCAATAGCACGTTTCATGCCATCCAGAGAAATATAATGCAGACTGTCTGCCCCAATATAACGGCAGATTTCATTTTCCGTGCAACGTGCCGCAATCAGCTCCTTGCGTTCGGAGGTATCAATACCATAGTAGCAGCTGTCTGTTACCGGGGGAGAAGAAATGCATACATGCACTTCACGTGCACCTGCCTCTTTCAGCAGTTTAACAATCTTGCCGCTGGTAGTGCCGCGAACGATGGAGTCATCGACCATGACAACAGATTTGCCTTCTACAACGCTGCGTACCGGGTTCAGCTTCAGACGTACGGCATTAGCACGTTGCTTTTGCGTCGGCTGAATAAAAGTACGGCCTACATAACGGTTTTTGGTAAGACCTTCCAGGAAGGGAACACCGGCCTCCATAGCATAGCCGATTGCCGCCGGAGTACCGCTGTCAGGAACGGAAATAACGATATCCGGATGAATATCAGGAGTTTCCTTAGCCAGCTCGCGTCCCATCTGGATACGTGCATCATATACAGATTGGTTGTCGATGATACTGTCATTACGAGCAAAGTAAACATATTCAAAAATACAGTGCGCAGGCTTTGCCGGTTTGTTTTCAGCCCACATCATGCTGCGCGGTTCGGAGTTATCGCTGTCGATAATAATCATTTCGCCGGGCTTAACATCGCGTACCAGCTCTGCACCAACCAAGTCAAAAGCGCAGGATTCGGAAGCAACGCACCAGCCGTTTTCCATCTTGCCGAGTACCAGCGGACGGAAGCCGTAGGGATCGCGTACTGCGATAATTTTGTTATCAGTCATCAGCAGAATAGCAAAAGCACCCTTAATCTGGTTAACAGCCTCTGCTACACGCTCTTCAATAGTCGGACGTGCACTGTAGGCAATCAAGTTCAATACAACCTCACTGTCAACAGTAGTGTTGAACACAGCGCCTTCCTTAGCCAGGTTAGCACGCAGCTGACCGGCATTAGTCAGGTTACCGTTATGGCTCAGAGCCAGGTTACCACCGTCAAAATAAACCTTCAGCGGCTGAATGTTATACGGCATGCTGGCACCGGTGGTGGAATAACGTACGTGGCCGATAGCCGCATAGCCCTGCAAATCAGCAACTCCATCTTTGAAGACATCGGCAACCAGACCCATGCCCTTTTTAATTTTCATACGCTCGCCATCAGTTACAACAATACCGGTACTTTCCTGGCCACGATGCTGCAGCGCATACAGGCCCCAATAGGTGTTGAGTGCTACATCCTCATTATGGCTGAAGATACCAAAGACACCGCACTCCTCATGCAGCTTGTCTTCGCTAAAATTTTGCTCCTCGAAAATCTGCTCCACAATTTTTCTCCTTAATTTTAGTTTTTAGTTGTCAATTGTCAGTTATTAGTGGTTAGTTATAAGTGATCAGTGATCAGTAATCAGTAATTAGTTATTAATGTTTAGCAGTCAGTTTCTATTCACTATCCACTACTCACTATTCACTATTACAGGTGTAAGTCCTTGAACTCCTGCGCAGGAACGCCACGCATGGAAGCCAGCTTTTCACCCTTAGCTCTTACTTCTTCACGCATTGTTGCACGATGCTCTGCCAGTTTTTCTACCAGCTCCGGATATTTGACTGAAAGAATCTGAATCGCGAACAATGCAGCATTCTTAGCACCATTGATAGCCATCGTTGCAACAGGTACACCGGAAGGCATCTGTACAAAGCTCAGCAGTGCATCCATACCAGCCAACGGTGTTGCATTAATAGGAATACCGATGACAGGAACGGTAGTAAAGGCAGCGATGAAACCACCCAGATGAGCAGCTGCGCCGGCTGCGGCAATAATTACCTCTACGCCACGGTCACGGGCACCCTTAGCAAAGTTCTGTACTACGTCCGGAGTACGGTGAGCGGAAGCAACTACTACTTCAGTTTCAACGCCAAACTCCTTCAGAGTTTTTTCTGCAGCCTCAAGTACAGGCCAGTCAGAATTACTACCCATGATAATTGCAACTTTCATTGAAATCTACCTCCCAAAAATTACTTGTAGAAACAATAAAACCCAAGCAGAAAGCTGTTCAGTTTCGAAATCCTGTGCAAAATCTAACCCGGGTTCTCAATCACTTAAATAATTCACTTTAATTATACCAATCCAACGCGTAAACGTCAAATAAACTGTGAACTTTTTAACAGTTTTTTAGAAAATCGTTCGGGAAACTTCGGGGTGAAGAAAAAAGCGCCCTCTGCTGCCGCTTTCACGGCAGCAGAGGGCGCTTAAACCCAAAGCTGTTTTATTTTACGACAACGTCAATTGCATCGTTTACCAACACAACCTCAACCTTATCGCCATTTTTAATTTCGCCTGCAACAATCTTCTTGCCCAGGATGTTTTCAACAGTGTGGACAATCAGACGTTTCAACGGACGAGCACCGAAGGCAGGATCAAAGCCGGCCTTTGCCAGGAAAGCAACAGCCTCGTCAGTATAAGTAAGCGTCAGCTCAAGCTGCTTGTTCAGACGGTCGCCCAGTTCATGCAGTACCAGTTTAACGATTTCCTTAATCTGTTCTGCCTGCAGCGGTTTAAACACAACGATGTCATCAACACGGTTCAGGAATTCCGGACGGAAGAAGTTCATCAGCATCTGCTGAATCTTTTCTCTATCCATAGAGCCCTGTGCTTTCATAATCTCGTTGCTGCCAAGGTTACTGGTCATGATAATCAAAGTATTCTTGAAGTCAACGATACGGCCTTTACCATCAGTCAGACGGCCATCGTCCAGAACCTGCAGCAATACGTTAAAGACATCTGCATGTGCCTTTTCGATTTCGTCCAACAGGATTACGCTGTACGGATGACGGCGTACAGCCTCGGTCAGCTGACCGCCTTCGTCATAGCCGACGTATCCGGGAGGCGCACCGATCAGACGAGATACGGTATGCTTCTCCATGTATTCGCTCATATCAATACGAACCATGTTGCGTTCATCATCAAAGAGCACCTCGGCCAAGGTCTTAGCCAGTTCGGTCTTGCCGACACCGGTAGGACCAAGGAAGATAAAGGAACCAATCGGACGATTAGGATCCTTGATACCGGCACGCGCACGGATAACAGCCTCGCTGACAGCCTTGACTGCTTCATCCTGACCGATAACATGCTCGTGCAGGATTTCCTCCAGATGAACCAGTTTAGCACGTTCACCGGTGCCTAAGCGAGCAACAGGAATGCCGGTCCAGGTGCTGACAACTTTGGCGATATCCTCTTCGTCAACCTCTTCCTTGAGCATAACATTGTCATTGCCGTTTTCATCCTTCTTGGACAAAGCAGCCAATTCCTTCTGCAGCTCAGGCAGACGGCCGTATTTCAATTCAGCCATCTTGTTCAGGTCATAGTCGCGCTCAGCCTGCTCCATCTGGTTTTTCACAGCATCAATTTCTTTCTTTACCTCACGTACGCGGGCAATAGAAGCCTTTTCTGCATCCCAGCGTTTAACAAGCTCGTCATTTTCCTTACGCAGCTTTGCCAGCTCCTCATTCAGCTTAGCCAAACGCTCCTTGGACTGAGCATCTTCCTCTTTGCCCAAAGCCTGAGCTTCAATTTCCAGCTGCAGGATACGACGTTTGCTTTCATCAAGCTCGGTCGGCAGCGAATCAATTTCGGTACGCAGACGGGCAGCAGCCTCATCTACCAGGTCAATAGCCTTATCAGGTAAGAAACGGTCATTGATATAACGGTTAGAAAGCACAGCAGCAGCCACCAGAGCAGCGTCTTTAATGCGCACGCCATGATGTACCTCATAGCGCTCACGCAGGCCGCGCAGGATGGAAATTGTATCTTCAACGCTCGGCTCCTTAACCATTACCGGCTGGAAACGACGCTCCAGCGCACTGTCCTTTTCAATATACTTACGGTATTCGTTCAGCGTAGTTGCACCGATGCAGCGCAGCTCGCCACGTGCCAGCATCGGCTTCAGGATATTGCCTGCATCCATAGCACCTTCAGCAGCACCGGCACCGACAACGGTATGCAGCTCATCAATAAACATGATAATCTGACCGGCGCTTTCGCTGACAGCCTTCAATACTTTTTTCAGACGCTCTTCGAATTCACCACGGTATTTGGCACCGGCAACCAAAGCCGCCAGGTCCAGAGCATACAGGGTTTTATTCTTCAAGCTTTCCGGTACATCACCGGCAACAATACGTCTTGCCAGACCTTCAACGATGGCAGTTTTACCAACGCCTGGCTCACCGATAAGCACCGGATTATTTTTCTTACGACGCGAAAGGATTTCAATCGTACGACGGATTTCCTCATCACGGCCGATTACCGGATCCAGTTTGCCTTCTTTAGCTTTTGCCGTCAAATCCTGGCCGTATTTTTCCAGCGTCTTTTTAGTTTCATCATTTGCTTCGCTATTTTGATACTGCATAAATGCCGCCTCAACTTTTTTCTTGTCTATACCATATTTACGGAAGAGCGATACTACATCGCTGTCACCGTCACTTGCCATAGCCGCAACCAGCTGGCCGATGCCGATTTCTTCCTTACTTTGTCCCAGAATAGCCATTACTCTGGCAAAGCCGGTACCCATCATCAGCTGACGGTCCTGACCTTTTACTCCGGGGATTTTTTGTACTAAAGCCTTAGCATCCTTGCTGAAAGCATTTTCATCAATGTGCAGGCTCTGCAGCAAATATTTAAAGAAGCCGTCGCTGCCGCACAATGCTGCCAGAACATGTGCCGTTGTCAGCTCCTGGTGATAGTTCATAACTGCCTGCTGCTGAGCAGCCTCCAATATAGCCTTTACCTCTTCACTGTAGCGTTCATTCATCACGCTGCACCTCCTTCTATCAGGTTCAATAGCGGTCAATAACAGAATGGAGTTGACTCTTTTCCATTTCCGGACCACTATTCACTTTCTAATTGCTATTATATCAGTAAAAGTCAAAAAGTCAAATAGTTTTCTGTGTTAATTCAGTGAAAAATCACCGTCATTTTGTTGACATATTGTTATGTTTGTGGCAATATTAATAACATGTCGTTCTGTCGGCCAAGTACTCTTTACCCCAAAGACCAGCGGCACACCCCGGCCGTTTTGACCTTTATGCGTACTTCCACCAACAGGTCTATAATTATATTATTTGTCATGTTTTTACGAGGAGGAACCAAAATGTCACCTACCAGCTTATTGCGCGGTATTGCCTTTTTGCTGCTTTTGCAATGGGTATCCACGCTTATCATCAACGCCCTCGGCGTACCCTTTCCGCCCGCTCTTTTGGGAATGCTGATTTTAACGGCACTTCTCTGCGGCAACGTTATTCCGGCAAGTTCCATCGAGGGCATCTGCGATATCCTGATTTCCAAAATGGGTATGCTGTTTTTACCGGCAGGCGTCAGCGTTATATTATATGTAGATGTTATCAAAGCTGAGCTGCTGCCTATCACAGTTACCATTATCGTCTGCAGCATTGTTGTTTTGGCTGTCACAGCTTTCTTTATTGAAGCAATGCTTAAAGGAAAGGAGAGTCAATGATGCTTTTTCCCGACGCTTTACTTAATTCACCGCTCTTTGGCATCGGTCTGACGGTTATCCTGTACGCTATCAGCGAAATCATCATCGACCGCTTCAGTCTGAACATCATTCCGCCCTTCGTTATCGCCTGCCCTCTGGTCATCGCCGTCATCGTTCTGGCGCCAGGCGTAGAGTACAAGCAGTACGAAGCAGGTGCGGAATTCATTAACTTTCTTTTAGGACCGGCAACCATCGCTCTGGCCCTGCCCCTGTACAAGAACCGTGAAATTATCATGGCCAAGGCCGGTGCTATTACCGGCGGCGTTACATTGGCAACGCTTTCGGCTATCATCGTCGTTTACTTCTGCGGCAAGGCCATGGGTACCAGCGAGCAGGTTCTGCTTTCGCTCATTCCCAAATCCATTACGACACCAATCGCCATTGATGTTTCCAAAACCATCGGCGGTATTCCGGCGTTGACTACTGCTGCTGTTATCTTCACCGGCATGCTGGGTGCAACCTTCAATCACAAGCTGCTGCGTCTTTTGGGAATCAAAAACCATTTGGCTGCCGGTCTTGCTATCGGCGCCTCCAGCCACGGCCTCGGAACCAGCGTCTGCGCCAATGTCAGCCCCGTTCAGCTGGCTATCGGCGGTGTAGCGATTGCCCTTACCGGCATCAGCACCTCTATATTGGCACCGATTTTACTGCCGATTTTAAAAAGCATCTGGTAAGCAGATAAAGCAAAAGCCCAAATTCTCACATACATTTCATGTGGGGATTCGGGCTTTTTTGTTTTTAGAGATGCGGAATAATCCCGCGCAGCTCGGAAAAGATTACTGCCGCCTTATCTGCAGGATAGACACTGCACGGCAGCTGCCGCAGATCCTCCGTGCGCCAGCCTTTGTTTTCTTCCGCCAGCTTGGTCAGTGCTTCTTCCAAATCATGTGCCAGCACAACAGCAATCGCATCAAGATAAAATTCGCTGTTGACGCAGGGCTCATCAATCATACTGTGGCTGTGATATGTTTTGTTGTGTCGCCAAACGTAAATGTTCATGCAGCATCCCTCCGTTCATAGTGATATTTGTTTAATTCTTGGGAGGGAGCGGTTTTTCCTGCTTAAAGACCCCAAAGTCGAAATAACGTAAAAAAGGACTACCACGCTAAGCATGATAGTCCTCAAATTATCTGCATATAAATTATTTGCCCAGTATTTCGTTGACGTAGTTTACCGCACTGACAGCGTTCGGTGCATAATGCTCGGCACCGATGGTATCAGCGTATTCCTGCGTGAGCACCGCGCCGCCAACAACAACCTGACAGTCACATTCATTATGCAACGCAGCAATAGTTTCTTCCATCGCACCTACTGTTGTGGTCATCAGAGCAGATAAGCCTACAACCTTGGCATCTGTCTTTTTAGCAGCCTCTACAACTGCTTCCACAGGCACGTCCTTGCCCAAGTCAAGCACGCGATAACCATAGTTTTCCAGCAGTACCTTAACGATGTTTTTGCCGATATCGTGGATATCACCGTGGACGGTAGCAATAATCACTGTTTCTCCCTGAGTTTCGCCCACGCCGACAGCCTCGCGGATAACTTCAAAGGCAGCCTTCGCCGCATCTGCGCTCATCAGCAGCTGCGGCAGGAAGAGAGTTTTCTTTTCAAAGCCATGGCCAACAAAATCAAGCGCCGGAATCATATACTTGTTGATGATATCCAAAGGCTTTTCGCTTTCCAGAGCCTTGGCTGCTGCCTGACGCGCAGGTCCCTGCAGTCCTTTGACAATGGCATCGTAAAGACCCATTTCGCTTACTGTTGTTGCCGCAGCCTTCGGTGCATCTGCATAATGCTGTACGTATTCCTTGCAGCCCTCGTCATAGCCTGCTAGCGCACGATAACCGTAATAAGCATCCATCATCGGCTTGCTCTGCGGATTGATGATGCCGCAAGAAAGGCCTTCTGCCATCGCCATGCTGAAGAAGGTGCTGTTGACAGCATCACGGCCTGGCAGACCGAAGGAAATATTGGAAACACCCATGACTGTATTGATGCCGCGCGCTTTCATGGTGCGGATAACCTCACAGGCAATCGCCGCATTTTCGGCACCGGTGGAAATCGTCAGTGCCAGCGGGTCTACAACTATATTGCGGCTTTCAATGCCATATTCGGCCGCACGGGCGATAATTTTTTCGGCCACGGCAATACGTCCTGCGGCAGTAGCGGGAATACCGCTGTCATCAAGGCACAGTGCAACCAGCACAGCACCGTATTTTTTAGCCAGCGGCAGCACATGCTGCAGGCTGTCCTCCTTGCCGTTGACGGAATTAAGCATCGGCTTGCCGTTATAAAGGCGCAGTGCTTTTTCCATTGCTTCGTAATTAGATGTATCAATCTGCAGCGGGGTATCGGTAATCGCCTGCAGCGCCGGCACAGCCTTTGCGGCCATTGCCGCTTCGTCAATGCCCGGCGTTCCAACGTTAACGTCCAGAATCTGCGCGCCTACGCCAATCTGCTCCAGACCGAGGCGGCACACATAATCAAGGTCGCTATTGACCAATGCTTCCTTCAAACGCTTTTTGCCTGTAGGATTGATGCGTTCACCGATAATTATAGGACCTTCGCCCAAATGCACGGCCTTGCCGTAGGAGGATACCGCTGTCAGACGGCAATCGCGCTTACCTCCGGGTTGCAGAGTTTTGCATTTGGCAATCATCTGCGCAATATGCTCCGGCGTTGTACCGCAGCAGCCGCCGACGATGCTTGCTCCCTTGCCTGCCAGCTCGTACATCAGCTCCGCATATTCCTCGGGGCCGACATCAAAGCAGGTTTTACCGTCACGCTGCACCGGCAGACCGGCATTCGGATTGATAATCAGCGGCAGGCTGGTTGCCGCCAGCATCTGCGGAAATAATTTACCCACCTGCACCGGTCCCAAACCGCAGTTAAAGCCGATGGCATCTACACCCAGGCCTTCGCACATCAGAGCGGCAGCCTCAACCGTAGCACCGGTCAACAGCTTGCCATCCTCATCAAAGGTCATGGTCACACAAATCGGCAAATCACAGTTTTCCTTAGACGCCAGAACCGCAGCCTTGATTTCATAGGTGTCGCTCATCGTTTCGATAAGAATCAGATCCGCACCGGCAGCAGCGCCGTAACGTACCATTTCGCCGTAGGCTTCTACTGCCTTTTCAAAAGGCAAATCGCCATAAGGAGCCAACAGCTTGCCTGTCGGTCCCAAATTCAGCGCAACAAATTTATTTTCCCTGCCACCGCAGGCCTTCTTGGCAATCGCCACAGCCGCTTCGATGGTTTCCTTGCAATCCAGGCCGGAGCCTGCCAGCTTCAACGGATTAGCGCCGAAGGTATTGGATTTTACGATATTGGAGCCTACATCAAGATAACTGCGATGCACAGCCTCTACAATATCGGGGTGTGTAAAATTCCAGCTTTCGGGCAGCTCACCCGGCTGCAGACCGCGTGCCTGCAGCTGTGTGCCGGTGGCACCATCAAAGAACAGCATTTTCTTGCCTAACAATTCCTTAAAATTCATAAATTAAATCTTCTCCTCAAACTTTCTTAATATCAGTATCTCTGTAAGGACAGTTTATATTACTGCAGGTCATACATTTATTCTGCACGCAGGCAGCATCTTCCGATAAGCCAATGATTGCCGTCACCGACTTGGACGGAGCCATCATCAGTCCGTCCGTCAGCGTCAGGCCGATGCGTTTGGCACAGTTCAGCACTGCGAACAGCTTACGTTGCTCCTCCAGCGGCCAATCTCCGTAACCAGGCGAAAAGCGCGGACGCTGCAGCAGACCGCCGGTTTCAGCCTGCGCCTGCACTTCATCGCAATAGCTTTCAATCAGCGCCGCTGCCACAGCCTGAGCCGCCGCACCTTCAGCAACGCTGATGAGCGCGAGGCGTCGTATAGCTGCGTCCACCCTGCTGCCGAGTGTTGCACCCATAAGCAGCACTGTGTCGCAGCCCTTTAAATGACGCGCCAACGCACGCGAATGAAAGCGTACGCCGCAATCCAGCGTTACGCCTGCCTCATCTGCCGTTATCGCATGCTTTTGCAGGATATAACGCGCCTGCACCTCATTGCGCAGCTTCAGATAAACCGTATCCACTAAAATTTCTGCTGCCTTATCTCCTGGCTTGGCCCGCAGATAGCGCAGCGCTTCCTTTTGCTTAAATTCCATAACAACAACCTGACTTTTGCGCCATAGCGCAGGACTATTTATCTACAATCTCTCCGAGATTATTCATAATACCGGCAAAAATTTCCGGTTTGTTCATCGTATAGATGTGTACATTGTCAAAACCATTGGCAATCAAATCAATAATTTGACCGGTAGCATAGGCGATACCTGCCTGCTTCAGTGCCTCCGGCTTATCGGCAAATTTTTCTACCATCGCACGAAACTGCGGCGGCAGCTTAGTACCGCTCAGCTGGCAGATACGGATAATCTGCTTGGCATTCGTCACCGGCATAATACCCGGCACTACCGGCACATTGATGCCCGCACGCAGCAGGCGGAACATATAGTTATATAAAATCGTATTATCAAAAAACATCTGCGTCACTAAAAAGTCAACGCCTGCATCTACCTTATACTTGGTGTTTTCGATATCCTGTTCCAAGGAACCGGATTCGGGATGGCCTTCGGGATAAGCAGCACCGCCGACGCAGAAATCGCCTTGCTGCTTCACAAAACGCATCAGCTCACTGGCATGGGCAAAGCTGCCGATTTCCTCACCATGCATATCTGCCGGGATATCGCCGCGCAGTGCCAGAATATTTTTTACGCCAAAGCCCTGCAGCTGTCCAAGTACCTCTGCCAGCTTTGCTTCATCAGCCTTTACACAAGTCAGATGAGCCAGAGCCGGCATGCCGTTATCCTCTACTTTTTTGGCCAGTGCTGCCGAATAGCCTACCGTGCTTCCGCCTGCGCCATAGGTGACGCTCATATAGGACGGCTTGCTGGCTGCAATTTTGTTGACAATCTCCAGACTGTTTTGCAGCTCTGCGCCCTGCTTAGGCGGAAACAGCTCGCACGACAGATGAATTTTACCGTTTTTTAAGATATCAATTATTTTTTCCGATCTCATAATAATCCCCCAAAATCAAAAGCATTCGTATGACATTTTAACAGTTAGCGACATCTTTGGCAAACAAAAGCAGAAGAAATTAACTAATAGGCGATAAAACCTACCAAAATGATAAATATGTTACACACTAAAAATCCCGCAACCAAATAAGCTGCGGGAAGGAAATTCGTTGGCGGAGACGGTGGGATTCGAACCCACGTGCCGCGCAAACGGCAAACTGATTTCGAGTCAGCCGCGTTATGACCACTTCGCTACGTCTCCTTTATTCTGTTAGTGCGAATAAATTCGCATCAGGTTAACATTAATATTATATAAGAAAAATCCCGTCTTGGCAACCGCATACTGAAATTATTCCTGCGACACACCAACTTCACTCTTGCGCTTCGCCTTGTTCTCCTGACGGCGACGGTGGAAAAAGTCGCGCATCACCTGCGCGCATTCCTCCTCACAGATGCCGCTGACAACCTCTGCGCAGTGATTAAGATTTGGATTCGTAATAATATTGAAAATTGATTCCGCACCGCCGGCCTTCACATCAGGACAGCCGTAAACAACGCGGTCGACACGGCTGTTGACAATGGCACCGCTGCACATCGGGCAGGGCTCAACGGTAACATAAAGCGCACAGCCGCTCAGACGCCAGCGCCCCAGGCGCTCGCAGGCCTTGCGGATGACGATGACCTCAGCGTGCGCCGTTGCGTCATGCCACGTTTCACGCATATTGTGCGCAGCGGCGATAACCTCGCCCGTCGTCATATCCGCCAGCACCGCACCGATAGGAATTTCACCAAGCTCTGCGGCCTTGCGTGCTTCAGCCAGCGCCAGCTGCATATACTTTTTATCGTCCATCAGGCATCCTCCGCCGCTTCCATCAGCAGCTCCCATTTTTCCATCAGCTCGTCAATGGTTTGCTCGTATTCCTCATGCTCTGCTGCCATAGCTGCGCTATGCTCAGGACTGGTGTGATTTGCCGGGTCCGCCATCTGCTTTTCCGAAAGGCCCATCATAGCCTCCTGCTCACGAATCTGCAGCTCTACCTTGGGCAACAGTCGTGCAGCCTCATCCGGGCTGTAACGGCGCTTTTTATCCTCCTGCTTTTTCGCTTTCACAGGGGTTGCGGCAGTCTGTTGCTGCTTTTTAGCCTGTGCCTCCGCATAGGCCGCAGCCTTTTCCGCTTCCTCCTGTGCCTGCGCCAGAGCAGCAGCCTTTTTCTGCTTCTCTTCAAGGTAAAAATCGTAGTTGCCCTTATAGTCCTTAACCTCTAAATCCTCAATCTCCCAGATGCGGTCCGCAACCTCGTTGACGAAATAACGGTCATGACTGACTACCAGTACGGTGCCGTCAAAGGCCTCCAACGCTGCTTCTACCGCTTCACGCGCCATAATATCCAGATGGTTTGTCGGTTCGTCAAGCACCAGACAGTTGGCACCGTCCAGCACCAGCTTCAGCAGTACCAGGCGTGCCTTCTGACCACCGCTCAGCTCACCGATTTTCTTAAAGACATCATCACCGTGGAACAGCATACCGCCAAGCATCGAGCGTGTATGCTCTTCCGTAAAGCCGTATTCGACAACAAAGTTTTCCAGCAGCGTCTGCTCCGGGTTTAATCGCTCATAGCTCTGTGAAAAATAACCTATCTGCACTCTGCTGCCAATCTTGGCCTTGCCCTTCAGCGGTGCAATTTCACCCAAGATAGTACGCAGCAGCGTCGTCTTACCGGTACCATTGGCACCCAAAAGTGCAGCCTTTTCGCCGCGGCGCAACGTCAGGTTAATGCCCTTGGCCAGCACCTTCTCGCCGTAGCCTATGGTGAGGTCCTCCATAATCAGCACTCTGTCCGCACATTCGGCAGCCGGCGGCAAACGCAGCTCAAACTCCTCGTGCTGCACCGGTGCATCAATACGCTCCAAACGGTCGAGCTGTGACTGACGGCCACGCGCCATTTTGCTCTTGATGCCAGCCTTGAAGCGACGGATATAAGCCTCCGTGCGCGCAATATAATCCTGCTGCGCATTATAGGCAGCAGTCAGCGTACTGCTCTGAATCGCCTTCTGCTCCACGTAACGGCTGTAATTGCCCTTAAAGGATTGCAGCTTTCCGCCCTCCATCTCCAGAATGCGCATAGCAACATTATCAAGGAAGGCACGGTCATGGCTGACAACGAGCAGACCGCCCTTAAATTCCTGCAGATACTTTTCCAGCCACTGCGTCATTACAATATCCAGATGGTTTGTCGGTTCGTCCAGAATCATGAAGTCGGGATTACGCACCAGTGCTGCTGCCAGCATCAGGCGTGTCTTTTGACCGCCGCTCAGTGTTGCCGCATCATGCTGCCACCAGTCCTCGGTATAGCCAAGGCCGATAAGCACACGCTTAATGCGGTTTTCGTAATTATAACCGTCGATAAACTCATAGCGTTTGAGTACGCGGCCGTATTCCTCCAGGCAGCTGTCGAGCTTTTCGCCCTGCAGCTTGCCGGAATCAGCCTCCAGTTGTGCCAGCTTTTGGCGCAGACTGCTGATTTCCGGACAGGCTGTCTGCATAAACTGCCAGATAGTACCTCTGATATCGGTAAAGCCCTGCTGTACATAGCCGACGCTGATACCGGGTTCAAACTTCACTGCGCCGCTGTCAACCCATTCAGGCTGCAGCAGGCAGCGCAGCAGCGTAGTCTTGCCGCTGCCGTTGACGCCGACGAGGCCGACATGCTCGCCCTGCTCTACCATGAAGCTGACGTCTTTAAATATTTCATGAATGCCAAATGCTTTGGCGATTTTATCTACTACTAATTGCATAACCATTCTCCTTTTAACAACTATTATAACACCTTCCGGCATTATACTCAAAAGGCTCTGTTATATTCTTATATTTTCGTGCATTACATAAAAAGAGGCTGCCGCATCAGCGGCAACCTCCATATACTTTTAAGATTTATGAGCCATAGCAACCTGAGTTTTGGTCTGAACCAAGCTCTTGTGATGCTTGCGCCAACGATAGCACAGCATCGGCACCACCAACATCGGTACGCCGGCGTACAGCGTCTGGCGTAAATCCGGTGTCAAAGCAATTACTGCCAGACAGAAAACCTGCGACCAGATACCGAAATGCGTAACATACGGGAAGAACGGTGTTTTATATTTCAGAGTATCCTCCTTGCCTTCGGCAATCAGACGGCGGCGGAAATTATATTGGCTCCAGCAAATGGAAATCCAAGCCATTGCTCCGGTAAAGCCGGATACTGCCAGCAAATAAGTATACAGTGTAGAATCAGGATTAAAGGTGTAGAAAACGATAACTGCCCAGCAGGCGCACACAGAAACGATAATAGAATTCTGCGGCATACCGTTTTTATTGAGCTTGCCCAAAAACGCCGGTGCCATATCCATACGAGCCAGTGCATGCAGCGCACGAGCACCGCCGTACAGGCCGGAGTTAGCGCAGGAAACACCTGCAACCAGCACTACAAAGGCAATCGCGGAAGCTAAGCCGTCAAAGCCGTATTCCGCCAAAGCAGCAGCAAACACGCTCTCCTTCAGGCTGGCCTTATCCCACGGCATAATGGACAGCAATAACGTAATAGGAATGATATATAAAGCAATGACACGCCAGGAAACATTACGAACCGCAATAGGAATGCTTTTAGCAGGATCCTTGCATTCGCCCGCAGCCAGACCGATGATTTCGGTACCCTGGAAGTTAACCAGAATAATAACCATGGTCAGCACAATCGGCCAATATCCCCGGGGAGCAAAACCGCCCTGGCCAAGCAACACCTTAGCGCCTAAATATCCCTGGTCACCGACAAGACCACAGACTATTAAACCGGCAACGCCGCAAAAGCCCACAAGGGCAGCAATTTTGATAATAGAAAGCCAAAATTCGCTTTCGCCAAAATTATCAACATGAAAAAGGTTAATTACAGTCACCAGCAGGCCAAAAAGAATTGCCCACCACAGTTGACTGACGGCAGGTACAAAATTATTCATAATGATACCCGCAGCAATCATTTCAGACGGCACGTAAGCCATCCAGTTCAGCCAATAGGCCCAGCCAACGCCGCAAGCCCAGGTTGAGGATATATTCTCACGTGCGTAGGTAACAAAGGAACCGGAAATAGGCTTAGCTACAGCCAGCTCCGCAAGACACAGCATAACGCATAAGACGATTGCACCGCCAAAAAGATAAGAAAGGATAATAGCAGGTCCGGCCTGCTCAATCGCATATCCGGCACCTAAAAAATAACAGCTGCCGATGATGCCACCTAAAGAAATCATCTGTAAGTGTCTGTTCTTTAAACTTCTATTCATGGATTGCTCGTTCATTACCTTAATAACACAACCTTTCTTGAGCATATGTGTGGAACCTTACGTTCCGCCAAAATTCTTGTGATATGATTTTACTACAAAAAACCGCGTTTGTATAGCAAAAAATGCACTAAAATCAGCGATTTTACAAAAAAAATCTATTTTCCTCATATTTCCGCTATTTTGCATCATTTTCAAGCGTACTTCTTCGCAATTCTATGCAAAAAATACTCCCCCGTCATCCCGGCAATGACAAGGGAGTAAACAACGAAGGCTTTATTAAAGATGGCTGAACAGGCTCCAGAAATGCATGCAGATACAGCCAAGCGCACTTACGAGCAGCATGCAGATTATTGAGAGCTTGAGGCCGTTTTTCAGTAAATCATCAGGGTTCAGACCATAGGTTACACCCACGGCACGTGTGCTGACCGGCAGAATAAAGGCACAGTTAACGGCAACAATCGAGGTCAGGATATAAGGAATGGGGTTCAGCCCCAGCTGCTGCGAAATGCTTTGTACTACCGGAATTGAGATAGAAGCCGCCGCGGTATTACTGCTGATTTCCGTCAGGAAGGTAGCAAAGAGCGTCAAGCTGAACATCGTTTCCCAGCCTCCGCTCAACGGCAGCAGCGTGATTACCTTGGCAATCTGCGTTGCCGCACCGGTTTTCGTAATCAGCTGTCCCAACGCCAGCCCACCGGAAAAGAGAAAAATCATACCCCACATGATGCCCTTTTCAGCTTCACGCCAGGTCAGAAGCAGCTGGCCTGTTTCGTTACGAAGCATAAAAGTGAGCATGCCGAAGGTGAAGAAAACATAGGCAGGCTTCATCAGAGGCAGATACTGCACGTAAAGTGGACGTACGAAGGCCAGGCCTGTTGCGAGAATAAAAAGCCACAGGCCTAATTTTTCGCCGCGGCTCATCGGCCCGAGCTTATCATAAGCAGCACGGAAGTATTCCTTGCCTCCGTCAAGACGCTTAACAGGCAGCGGAAGATGCAGCAGATAAGCCAGAATAAGCAGCATGATGATGAATAGCAGCGGCAGAAAGCGGATAACCCAATCAACATACATGAATTCGTGTCCTGTGAGCTTTTCCAAATAGCTGATTGCTACCAGGTTAGAGCTGCTTCCTAAGGGTGAACCAAAACCGCCGAAGCCTGCGCCCCAAACGATGGCCAGCAGAATCGGTGTTGCTACGGGATTATCGGTAATCTGCTGCTGCCCTAAAAAGCGCAGCATACTTACAGCCACCGGCAACAGAATCATAACAACGACGACGTTTGGCAGAAAGATGGACAGCAGCGTTGAAGCCACCAGCCAGACGCATATCTGCTCGCGCATCGATGTTCCCAAGCCGCAAAGACTTTTTATCGCCAAACGCTTATCAAGATGTGTTTTTTCCCACACCAGGCTGATAAGATCACTGCCGACAAGTAGCACGACGATTTCCGAAAAGTATTTGCTGATAATCCCCTCCATCGGCACCATGCCGAAGATAGCGTTCAGCGGAATCGGCAGCAACGAGGTTACGGCAATATTTACCGGACGCAGCACCCACCACAGGCCCATCCAGAAAATTGTAGCAATGGCAGCTGCCTGCTTAAATTCAATCACAGGCGCTAATACAAGCAGCACGGCCAGGAAAAGTAAGGGACCCGATAAAACGTTCAACGAGCGGTGTTTTTTCATAAATAACAGCTTCCTCTCCGAGTTCAATAGTAGCTTTCCTTCTATTTTTGCATTTACTTAATTCTACTCCCGTTCTATAATTAAGTAAAAGACTTTATTTTGATTAATATAATCATATTTTTTGATATTTTAAGGAGATGCTGCTATGGATTTCGCTTTTTACAGAAACTTTATCACTGTTGCCGAAACAGGTAATCTCAGCGCCGCGGCCAAACGTCTGGGCATTGTACAGCCGGCGCTAAGTGCGCAGATGAAGGCTATCGAAAGAAACTACGGCGTGCAGCTTTTCAAAATGCAGCGTGGCAAGCGTCACATTGAACTGACGGAGGCTGGGGAAACCTTTTTGCAGCAGGCACGCCAGCTGTGCAATACAGAAGATGATATCAGCCTGCGCATGCAGGCCTTCGGCAGACGTGCCGTCGGTACGCTGCGCTTCAGCGTGTCACATGTGCGCACAGACTATTTTCTGCGCAGCTATCTTATTCCCTTTGCCAAGGAAAATCCCGGCATCAGCTATCAGTTTCACGATGCTACGGTAGAGCAGCAGCAGCAGCAGTTGGAGGCAGGCAGTATTGACTTTGCTTTTGCCAATGCGCCACTGCCTGCAGCGCACAATTTTGCTACTATCAAGGTGCAGCGGGAGAGTTTTTATGCTTTCTATAATACTGAATTTTCGGTTCCGTGGGCAAATAAAAGCATGCTTTCACCGGAGGATTTGGCAGGTGTGCCTTTGTGCTGTAATTATGGCAGCTATGCGCTTTTGCGCAGTGTGTTTAAGGATTATGCGGTTAAGCCTAATGTCGCCTTTATTGCTACTACTGCAGAGAGTGCGCTTACCTTTGCGACGAGCGGACTTGGGGTTGCTGTTGTCGCAGCGTTGGAGAGTGATGCTGTGCCGCAGGGGATGGTGCGGCGGCAACTTGTTGATGAGAAGCTGCATTTTGATCAGACGTTGTATTGGAGTAAGGAGCATAAATTATCGCCTGCAGCGGAGAGATTCCTGGAGTTTTTCCGAAATTTTAACTAAACGCAAAAAACGCCCGCGTTCTTTCGAACGCGAGCGTTAATTTTTTGCTGTTATTCTTTGGGTGCTTCTTCGTCTGCATTTGCAGCAGCTTCAGATACACCTGCTTCAGCAGCAGGAGCTTCAGCTTTTGCATCAGCTTCGGCAACGGGAGCAGCAGCAGTTTCCTCATCCACAACAGATTGCTGTACTAATTGCAGCTTTTCTTCTGCAGTAAGGATATGACCATATTTTACCAGCTGATTGATTTCTTCCTCTTCCAGAGTTTCCTTCTCCATCAGAGCCTTTGCAATCACATGCAGCTTGTCAATATTGTCAGACAGCAGCTTTTCGGTAGCAGCATAGGCATCTTCCATAAAGGAGCGTACCTCTTTATCAATCTCGGCTGCCACTTCTTCACTGTAATCCTTGTCGCGGGCAATGTCGCGTCCCAGGAATACCTGGTCCTGACGATGACCAAAGGTTACAGGTCCGATGTTTTCGCTCATGCCGTATTCGCAAATCATCTGGCGAGCCAGTTGAGTTGCACGCTGCAGATCATTGCTGGCGCCGCTGGAAATTTCCTTCAGCACCAGAGCTTCGGCAACACGGCCACCCAGCAGCACCTTCAGCTCATCGAGCATTTCGCTGCGGGTTGCATAATACTTATCTTCCTTAGGCAGGCTCAGGGTATAACCACCGGCACGGCCACGCGGAATGATGGTAACCTTATGTACAGGGTCAGTGTGCTCAAGCAGCATACCAACGATAGTATGGCCGCCTTCATGGTAAGCAGTCAGGCGTTTTTCCTTATCACTGATGACACGGCTCTTGCGCTCCGGTCCCATGATAACACGCTCGGCAGCCTCTTCCATTTCCGACATATTGATAGCCTTCTTGTCCTTGCGGGCAGTCAGCAGTGCAGCTTCATTAACCAGGTTAGATAAATCAGCACCGGTAAAGCCGGGAGTACGCTGAGCGATTACGTCCAGATTTACATCCGGTCCCATCGGCTTGCCCTTAACATGTACCTTCAGGATTTCGGTACGTCCCTTGATATCAGGACGGTCTACTACGATTTGGCGGTCGAAACGGCCGGGACGCAGCAGTGCCGGGTCCAGAATATCCGGACGGTTAGTTGCAGCAATCATAATGATGCCTTCGTTAGCACTGAAGCCGTCCATCTCAACCAGCAATTGGTTCAGAGTCTGCTCGCGCTCATCATGGCCACCGCCAAGACCGGCACCGCGCTGACGGCCTACAGCATCAATCTCATCGATGAATACGATGCAGGGTGCACTTTTCTTTGCTTGGTCGAACAGGTCGCGTACACGTGAAGCGCCGACACCGACAAACATTTCTACGAAGTCAGAACCGGAAATGCTGAAGAACGGAACGCCCGCTTCACCGGCAACTGCTTTCGCCAACAAGGTTTTGCCTGTACCCGGAGGGCCATAGAGCAAAACACCTTTAGGAATCTTAGCTCCCAAGTCATTATACTTCTGCGGATGCTTCAGGAATTCGACAACCTCTTCCAGCTCCTGCTTGGCTTCCTCGGCACCGGCAACATCCTTAAAGGTTATCTTCAGTTTTTCCTCATCGTAGCGACGCGCACGGCTCTTGCCAAAGTTCATCACCTTGCCGCCACCGGCACCGCCCTGATTCATCAGCATGAACCACAGGCCTACGATAATCAGCATCGGCAAAATAGAGCTGAGAATGCTCATCCACCAAGGTGGTTGCGGCGGCAGCTCTGCCTTAATGTCTACTTTCTTTGCTTCCAGCTTTTCTACCAGCTTGCTGTCATTAGGCGCAACGGTAGAAAATTCCTTGCCATCCTTTAATTTACCGCTGATAACATTATCAACAATAGTTACCTGTTTGATTTCATCCTGCTGCACATGCTGCATAAAGCTGGTATAGCTTATATCAGCAGGCTTAGAATTCTTTTCACCGTAAAGGTCAAACATCCAGATAATTACCATGATAATCAGCAGATAAAAAAGTACGTTCTTAAAAAATTTATTCAAGCACGTAGCCTCCTTCCACTTAGCTCATAATATTTTATTATATTATAGATAGGAAAAACTAGCAACTGTTTTATGCAATTTACAGGCTTTTATTTGCGTGCGTATACAGCAGGCTTCAGGATACCGATAAACGGCAGATTGCGGTAATCCCCTGCGTAATCCAAACCGTAGCCTACAACGAATTCGTCAGGAATTTTAAAACCTACA
>ULIZ01005424.1_pt1 | contig 47796 bp, 46 predicted proteins | sample 1950601 | NCBI WGS metagenome assembly ULIZ01 (sample SAMEA4835456, study PRJEB28245) | human gut metagenome | biome: gut microbiome; material: fecal sample | place: Denmark | collected 2008 | reverse complement strand
TTTGCAGCAATTATTAACAGTATTTACACAATAAATCGCAAGCCTATCGCCTACATTTACTCCAATAGTAAAGAAATAAATAATGGATGTATATAGCAAGATGACCGATGAAGAGTTGGCCATAGCATACATAAAAGGTGATAATAATGCCTTCGATTTATTGCTCTCACGCAATCAGCAGAGGCTTTATTCCTACATATTGTTCGTTGTCCACGACAGCGAGATGGCAGAAGATGTGTTTCAAGACACGTTTGTCAAAGTCATTATGCGTCTCCAGTCGGGCCAGTATACCTCCTGCGGCAAGTTCTCCGCATGGATTATGCGCATAGCCCACAATGTCATCATGGACTATTATCGCGACCAGCGCATAGAGAGTGTGGTGAGCACGGTCGACAATGAGGACCTTTCTCAGATTGACGGGCGCCATGTGATAGTGCCCAATGTGGAGAGCCGCTATGTCAACGAGCAGGTGTATAGCGACGTTCGGCGCATGATGAACCTCCTGCCGCCATCGCAGCGAGAGGTTATCTTCATGCGGTTCTTTCAGGAAATGTCGTTCAAGGAAATCGCCGAGGCTACCAGCGTAAGCATCAATACCGCTCTTGGTCGTATGCGTTACGCCGTGCTCAACCTGCGGCGCATGGCCAAGTCCAACGGCATCACTCTACAGTTGGACTGACCGTCCAGCGGGCGTTCAGTCTCTTGACTTCAGACTCCGTATGGTAGCCTCGGGGTCTTCTGCACCGAAGACATAGCTGCCACTTACCAATACATCGGCACCGGCTGCGACGAGCATCGGTGCCGTTTTTCCGTTTACGCCACCGTCTACCTCTATCAGCGGTCTGTGCTCCAGTCGGTCTATCATCTGTCTCAGTCTCCTTACCTTGTCGGTCGAGCTGGTGATGAACGACTGGCCCGAGAAGCCCGGGTTGACGCTCATAATCAGCACCAGGTCTACATCGGAGAGCACCTCCTCGACCATAGCCAGCGGCGTGGCGGGGTTGAGAGCCACTCCAGCTTTCATGCCGGCGCTGTGTATCTCCTGGATGGTGCGGTGCAGATGGGTGCAGGCCTCGGCGTGTACGGTCATCAGCGCTCCGCCGGAATCGGCGACCTGGCGTATATAGTTCTCGGGATGCACGGTCATCATGTGTACATCCAGCGGCTTCTGGCATACCGTGTGTACTGCCTTTATGATGGGCAGTCCAAACGAGATGTTGGGCACAAACACGCCGTCCATCACATCCATGTGTAGCCAGTCGGCTGCGCTGCGGTTTATCATCTCTGAATCTTCGCCCAGCCGTGTAAAGTCGGCCGACAGCAATGAGGGTGATATCAGTATCTCTTTGTTCATCTTATTCTATCATCAAGGTTTAATCAGTTCATACACATATTATACTTCCCATCTTTCACGTGGGCGCGCTGGCAGAGCCAGGCTATCTGTCTGATAAGTTGCAAAGTTTTTTCCGAGGGCTTCACCTCGTTAGGAGTAAAATAGTTCATAGGCATTTCTAATAGTCTTTATATTTGTATAACGCATCTTTTCGGGCTTTATTACATCCGCGTGACATTTTCTTTTGCTCAAAACTGCCACCTGTAGGGTCACGGTCGGTCTGGAGATGACCGCCACCGATACAGTCACGCGCGCGTATATTATAATAGGTATAAGAGATCGGCTGATGGTCTCAGTAATAAAATTGCGGTAAATCACAAATTTTTCTTTCAAAAAGTTTGCTGGCTCGTAGATTATCGTTATATTTGCAGCGTAAACAGTAAAGACAATGAAGAATATGGTATCTATAGCATGGTGGTGGCGTAACTCAAGATTGATAAAGTCGTGAGTCGCTCAGCCGTATAGATATCCCGTAGATATAAGAGAAAGGCCTGCCGTAACTTACGACAGGCCTTTTTTCGTAACCCCGACATTTTGAACCAACACTATAAAAGACAAGACTATGGAGATGAAAGATTATTTGACGCGTGTGCTCCGCCAGGAACGGCTCAGCCGCGAAGAGACCAAGGACATCCTGACAGGCATCACCCGCGACGCCTATCCCGCCGAGCAGATTACGGCCCTCCTTACCGCCATTCAGATGCGCGGAGTGACCGTCGACGAGCTGTTGGGCTTCCGCGACGGCATATTGGAGACCGGCGTGCAGGCCCCGTTGGACTGCGACCGCTATATCGACGTGGTAGGCACCGGCGGCGACCGCAAGAATACGTTCAACATCTCTACCACGGCATGCTTCGTCATCGCCGGCGCCGGCTACAAGGTCGCCAAGCATGGCAATTATGCCGCCACCAGTGTGAGCGGAGCCTCCAACGTGATAGCTCTTCACGGTGTGAGCTTTACCAGCGACCTCGACACCCTCAACCGTTCGCTCCACGAGGCAGGCATCGTCTATCTCCATGCCCAGCTCTTCGCCAAGGTCATGAAGCACGTGGCCCCCATCCGCAAGGCGCTCCAGTTTCCTACCGTCTTCAACCTGTTGGGGCCGCTGGTCAACCCCTCTCACCCCAAGGCCCAACTGCTGGGCGTAGCCAACCTCGACCAGATGCGCCTCTACGCCCAGGTCTATCAGCGCTTGGGCATCGACTATGGCATCATCAACAGTATCGACGGCTACGACGAAATCTCGCTCACCGGCGACTTCAAGGTGTCGACCAACCAGTATGAGCGTGTCTTCTCGCCTGCTGACCTGGGCATGCAGGTGGCTCTGCCCGAGGAGCTTCAGGCCGGAGCCACCGAGGAAGAGGCTGCCGCCATCTTCGACAGCGTGCTCAACAATACCTGTCTGCCCGCCCAGAAGAACATCGTGGTCGCCAACGCCGCCTTTGGCATCCAGGTCATGGAGCGCGGGCTGAAGTCTATCGACGAGTGTATCGAGATTGCCCGTGAGAGTATCGACAGCGGTGCTGCCCTCAATGCCTTCCGTCGTTTTGTAACCATCAATTCATAGTCGACATGAGAGATATACTGGAAGAGATAGTCGCCAACAAGCGCGAGGAGATAGCGCAGTTCCACCAGTTGTTGCCCATCACCACGCTGGCCACGCTGACCGAGAAGATGCTCCACATCGCCGTGCCCTCGATGCGTCGGGCACTCATGGAGTCGACTACCGGCATCATCGCCGAGTTCAAGCGCCGTTCGCCCTCGCGTGGCTGGATACACCGCGACGCCCGCGTGAGCGAGGTGGTGCCTGCCTATGAGCAGAGTGGTGCTTCGGCTGTCAGCATCCTTACCGACCGCAACTACTTTGGCGGCTACGACGAGCATATCCAGCAGGCGCGCTTCATGGGCGTCAGCCTCCCCATACTCTACAAGAACTTCGTGGTCGACGAGTACCAGCTCTTCCAGGCCCGCTATTGTGGCGCGTCGGCTGTGCTGCTCATCGCCTCGGTGCTGACCATCGATGAGTGCCGCCGCCTGATGTCGCTTGCCCACCAGCTGGGTCTGGAGGTGCTGCTCGAGATGCACGCCGAGAGCGAACTCGACTATGCTGCCCTCGAGCCCGACATGTATGGCATCAACAACCGCCACCTCGGCACCTTCACCACCGATGTCGACACCAGTTTCCATCTGGCTGAGCGTCTGCCCCATGATGCCTGCAAGGTGAGTGAGAGCGGCATCTCTTCGCCCGATGTCATTGCGCGTCTGCGCGAGTCGGGCTACCGCGGCTTCCTCATCGGCGAGACCTTTATGCGCGAGCCCAGTCCTGGCGACGCCCTCGCCCGTATGGTCGGCCAATTGAACAACCTCAGCAACAACAACCATTAAAACTATACAGACTATGATTATCAAAGTATGCGGCATGACCGATGCCGAGAATATCACAGCCGTCGAGCACTTGGGTGCCGACATGATAGGCATGGTGTTCTATCCCCAGTCTCCACGCTACGTGCAGATGGTGCGCTCTCGCGCCGGAAGCATGCCCGACTACAGCCGTGAGCGGCTCGACCAGCTGCAACGCCACCTCGACGATGGCGCGGCTCCCATGCAGAAGCCTGCCCACGTGCCCCGTGTGGGTGTCTTCGTCGACGATATGCCCCAGAACATCGTGACCCGTGTCTACAACTACGGCCTCGACTATGTGCAGTTGCATGGCGACGAGTCGCGCATCACCTGTGACAACCTGCGGCGCACCATCGACCCCGACATCCGTCCGGGACTGCGCATCATCAAGGCCATCCCCGTGGCCGACGCCCGTGACATAGACCGCTGGCGCGAGTATGACGGCGCGGTTGACATGCTGCTCTTCGACACGCGCAGCGACAGCGTAGGAGGCAGCGGCAACCGCTTCGACTGGACGCTGCTCGACCGCTACGACGGCGACATCCCCTTCCTGCTCGGTGGCGGCATCGGGCCCGACGATGTAGACAGGGTACGCGCCTTCCACCATCCCCAGTTTGCCGGCATCGACCTCAACAGCAGGTTTGAAACCCAGCCAGGCATCAAGGACATCCACTTGCTCCGCAACTTTATCAACGCTATACGAAATGAATAAGATAAACAGATTGTTTCAGGATAACACAGACCGTAAACTCCACTCGCTCTACTTCTGCGCGGGTGCCCCTACGGTCGACATGGTGCCCCAGGTGCTGCTCACGCTGCAGCGCCGTGGCATCGATATGGTCGAGGTGGGCATCCCCTTCAGCGACCCGCTTGCCGACGGTCCCGTCATTCAGGCGGCAGGCACCGTGGCTCTGCGCAATGGCATTACGCTCGACAAGATATTCAGCCAGATAGACAGCATCAAGGACCAGGTTCGCATCCCTTTGGTACTGATGGGCTATCTCAACGTGGTGATGCACTATGGATATGAAGCCTTCTTCCAGCGCTGCGTGGCTACGGGCGTGTCGGGGTGCATAATTCCCGACCTGCCGTTTGATGATTATCTCAATGTGGTCAAACCCATCGCCGACCGTTACGATGTGCGCGTCATCATGATGATTACGCCCGAGACATCGGCCGAGCGCATACGCCTCATCGACCGCCACACCGACGGGTTCATCTATATGGTGTCGAGCGCAGGCATCACCGGCGCCCAACAGAGTTTTAGCGACGCCAAGGTCGACTACTTCCGCCGCATAGATGCCATGCAACTGCACAATCCGCGCATGATAGGATTTGGAATATCCAACCGGCAGACGCTGGAGAGTGCCCAAGCCTACGCCGCCGGAACCATTATCGGTAGCAAGTTTGTCACTCTGCTCAACGAGACACGCGATGCCGACAAGGCCATAGACAAACTTAATGAAGCATTAGCCCAATGAAATACACAGTAGACAAAAACGGATTTTTCGGTCGTTACGGCGGAGCCTATGTTCCCGAAATATTATACAAGTGTGTGCACGACCTGCAGGATGCTTATCTCGACATCCTCGGCAGCGATGAATTCAAGCGCGAGTACCATCAACTGCTGCGCGACTATGTGGGGCGTCCTTCTCCCCTCTATTATGCCGACCGTATGAGTCGCCGCTATGGTTGCCGCCTTTACCTCAAGCGCGAAGACCTCAACCATACCGGAGCTCACAAAATCAACAACACCATCGGTCAGATACTCCTTGCCCGCCACATGGGCAAGACGCGCATCATCGCCGAAACCGGTGCCGGCCAGCATGGCGTCGCCACAGCCACGGTGTGTGCGCTGATGGGTATGCAGTGTGAAATCTTCATGGGCAAGACCGATGTGGAGCGCCAGCATACCAACGTGGAGCGTATGCGTATGCTCGGTGCCACGGTGCATCCCGTCACCACCGGCAACATGACCCTCTGTGACGCCTGCAGCGAGGCCATCCGCGACTGGTGCAGCCATCCGCGCGACACCTATTACCTCGTCGGGTCGACAATGGGACCTCATCCTTATCCCGATATCGTCGCCAAGATGCAGAGCGTCATCTCCGAAGAAATCAAGTGGCAGCTCCAGGAGAAGACGGGGCGTGACTATCCCGACTTCCTCATTGCCTGTGTGGGTGGAGGCAGCAACGCCGCCGGCACCATCTATCACTACATCGACGACGAGCGTGTGAGCATTGTCCTCGCCGAAGCCGGTGGTCATGGGGTAGACACCGATTACACCGCCGCCACCATCCAGGCTGGTACCGAGGGTATTATCCACGGTGCCCGTACGCTCGTGATGCAGACCGACGACGGCCAGATTAAGGAGGCGTTCACCATCAGCGCCGGACTCGACTATCCTGGCATCGGACCCATGCACGCCGACCTTGCCGAGCGTGGCCGCGAGCAGGTGATAGCCATCAACGACGACGAAGCTATCCGCGCCGGCTACGAACTTACCCGTACCGAGGGCATCATCCCTGCCATCGAGAGCGCCCATGCCGTGGCTGCGCTCAGTCATCTCCGCTTTCGTCCCGAGGATGTGGTCGTTCTCACCGTCTCGGGTCGTGGCGACAAAGATGTAGAAACATATCTCGCCCATAAGGATATGGCAGGCGAGTACGGAGATTTCTAACCCATTATCCGAACAGTCATTATGAGTCATACTTATAATTACCAGACCGTGTCGAGCACCATTCTTGCCGACCTCTATACTCCCGTGGGTGTTTACCTGAGTCTGCGCGGACTCTATCCACAGTCTGCACTCATGGAGAGCAGCGATTACCACAGCCACGATACAGCCCGCTCGTTTATAGCTATCCATCCTATGGCATCGTTTGCAGTGTCCCATGGCGTCGCCATCACCTCCTTGCCCGACGGTACCGTTCTCCGCCAGCCCCTCGACCTCGACCGCAAGGGCGTAGCCAAAGAGCAGGTGGCCCAGGCGCTGGGTGATTTCCTCGCAGCCTTCCATGTCGAAGGCGAGGGTAGGGAGTATTGCGGCGTCTATGGCTTCACCTCTTTCAATGCCGTGCGCTACTTTGAGAATATCGATGTGGTCGACGACACACAGCCCGCCAACGACGCCCCCGATATGCTCTATGTCATGTATCGCGACCTGATAGTCTTTGACCATTATTCCAACCGCATCCGACTGGTTACCCTCGTTCACGAAGGCGACTCTGTGGCTGCTGGCGGTAAGGTGCTCACCGACATAGAGCAGCAGTTGCGCCGCCCTGGCCAGTGCTACGATTTCCACACCGAAGGACCCGTCTTCAGTACTCTCTCCGACGAAGCCCATCGTGCCAATATCCGTCGCTGTGTAGCCCACTGTCTGCGTGGCGATGTCTTCCAGATTGTGGTCTCTCGTCGTTTCTGCCAGCGTTATAGCGGCGACGACTTCCGCCTTTACCGTGCACTGCGCAGCATCAATCCCTCGCCCTATCTCTTCTATTTCGACTTCGGCGGTTACCGCATTTTCGGTTCCAGTCCTGAGACCCACTGCCGCATTGATGGCGATCACGCCTATATCGACCCCATTGCCGGCACCACCCGTCGTACCGGCGACCCTGCAGAGGATCGTCGGCATGCCGAGTTCTTGCGTAACGATGCCAAGGAGAATTCCGAGCACGTGATGCTGGTCGACTTGGCGCGCAACGACCTCAGCCGCAACTGTCAGGATGTCAAGGTCGATTTCTTCAAGGATATGCAGTTCTACAGCCATGTCATCCACCTGGTGAGCCGGGTCAGCGGCAGACTTCTGCAGCCCCACTCCCCGGGCGCCAAGATACGTGCCTTCTTCGACACCTTCCCTGCCGGCACGCTGTCGGGGGCTCCAAAGGTGAGAGCGATGCAGATTATCAGCGAGCTCGAGCCCCACAATCGTGGTGCCTATGGTGGCTGCATCGGCTTCATCGGTCTCGACGGCGACCTCAATCAAGCCATCGTCATCCGCACCTTCGTCAGTCGCAATGGAGAGCTCTGGTTCCAGGCTGGCAGTGGCGTCGTGGCAAAGAGCAATGATGAATACGAGCTCCAGGAATGTAATAACAAACTCGGTGCGCTCACGCGTGCCATCAAAGAGGCTGAATCATGATGAAACAGACAGACAATAGCCACACCCCGCAGGTGTCGGTGGCTGTGATAGACAATTACGACTCCTTCACCTATAATCTCGTTCACCTCGTGCGTAGTCTTGGCGCACAGGTCACCGTCTTCCGCAACGACCAGTTTGACTTGCCCGACCTTGCCGACTATGACAAGCTCTTGCTTTCGCCCGGTCCAGGCATCCCGTCAGAGGCTGGGCTGCTGCTCGATGTCATCCGCACCTACGCCGCCACCAAACCTATCCTCGGCGTGTGCCTTGGCCATCAGGCCATCGGCGAGGTCTTTGGCGCCCGGCTTACCAATCTTGCCGAGGTCTTTCACGGCGTGGCGACCGAGGGTACCAATCTGCAGCGCGACTACATCTTCCGCGACCTTCCTCCGCGCATTACCATGGGCCGTTACCACTCTTGGGTGGTCGAGAGGTCGTCTCTGCCTGCCTGTCTGGAGGTCACTGCCGAGAGCGATGAGGGCTTTGTCATGGCACTACGCCATCGCGACTACGACGTCCATGGCATCCAGTTCCATCCAGAGAGTGTGCTCACGCCCCAAGGCGCCACTATCGTCAGCAACTGGCTGAAAGGCTAAGCCCGTGACAGTCATCCGACCGATGGCGACCCCTTCGGCATAACAAAAAATCCGCATAGACTCACTATGCGGATTTTCTGTTATCTTGGGGATGCTGTTTACAACTTCACCTTGCGCTTGGCGCCCTTGCTTTCATTGCCTACGCGGTCGAGGGCAGTCACCACATATTTATATTTCTTTGTACCGCCGTCGTAGGGCAGCCGGTAGTAGGTGTCATAGGTTATCTCTACGATTTTGGAAGCGTCTGCCAGGTTTACTTTCTCGCCCTTGGCGAAGCGGTAAATGACATAGCGGCGCGCCTCGTCGCCCCATTTCTTCGCTTTGGGAGCCGACCAGTAGAGCATCAGACCGTCTTCCGTCCACGCGTCACCCACCTTGGCTGGCTTCTTGGGTGCCTTGCTGTCCAGGAAAGGCATGTATGGAGGCAGAGCCTTTGACTTCCAGTATACGTTGCGCAGCATGGTGCCGTAGCTACCTATGTCTTCGGCAGCCACCTTGGCATACCAGAGCACGGTGCCGCTCACGTTGCGCAACTGGCGGTGCAGACTGAACTTGGCAGCCATCTGATGGGTGTTGGGGTTGGCAGGGTCGCTGTTCTGCACGGTGTTCTCGATGCTCTCGCCGATGTAGAGCGGACGGTTGGCCATGTGTTTAGCCCACCATTTGATGAGCTTTTCATAGTCTGCCAATGGATGACCGATGTGCCAATAGAGCTGTGGCACGCAGTAGTCTATCCATCCGTTGTTGACCCACAGCAGCACGTCGGCATAGAGTTGGTCGTAGTTCTGCAGTCCATTGGTGTCGCTACCTATGGGCGAACTCTTCTTGTTGCGGTAGATACCAAAGGGCGACACGCCAAACTTGACCCAAGGCTTGAGCTTGTGTACGTGCTCGCCCATCTCCTTGACAAAGAGATTGACATTGTAGCGGCGCCAGTCGCCACGGTCGGCTATACCATTATTATATAAGGCATACTCACGGTCATCGGGGATGGGGCGTCCGCCTTCGGGGTAGGGGTAGAAGTAGTCGTCGATGTGTATGCCGTCGATGTCATAGCGGCTCACGATGTCGTCGACCACCGAGAGGATATAGTCGCGGTTCTCCTTGAGTCCCGGGTTGAGCACATAGAGACCGCCATACTCGAAGGCGCGTTCAGGATGGGTCTTGAGGATGTGGTTGTCGGCCAGACGGGTAGGGCTCTTCATGCGGGCGCGATAGGGGTTTATCCACGCATGAAACTCCATTCCGCGGCGGTGACACTGCTGTATCATCCATGCCATTGGGTCCCAGTAGGGAGATGGTGCCTTGCCCTGCACTCCGGTGAGGTAACGGCTCCACGGCTCAATCTTACTCTCGTAGAGGGCGTCACATTCGCCGCGCACCTGGAAGATGATGGCGTTGGCGCCATCCTTTTCCAACTCGTCGAGCTGATGGGTGAGCATCTGCTGTATTTCTGCTGTCGATTTACCCAGATACATGCCGTTGACAAACTGCATCCAAGCGCCTCTGAACTCACGTTTGCCCCCGTCGGCATACATGCTGGTAGGAGCGAGCAGCCATAGGGCTGCCACCATTACAATCAGTAGTTTTTTCATTATTTGGTTTTGTTCCTCTGTTTTCTACTACAAAAATACGATGATTGTTGAGGATATCAAAATAATCGACGAACAAATTGTAAAAAAGCCTTTATCTTCCTTCACTTTTCCCTCTTCAGCACCATGCTGTGGCGCTATGGGCGTGTCGATTGCGTCTCTGTCGGGCACAAACGACAAATCCGCCATGACAGAGACAGATGCCCTTGTCGTGGCGGATTGGCTGGTTTTCGTGACCGACAGCTTAGAAGCGGTAGCTCAGCGTAGCCATCACCTGGTTGCGGTCGTGGCTCACCTTGGTGGCTCTTACGATGCAGTTGTTTTCGGGGTTGGTGTCACCGTAGTAGCTCATGAAGGGGTAGAAGTCACCATTGGTATGGCTGTACTGGTAAGCCAGGTCGAGGTTGATGTTCTTGCTGGCTTGGAAACCCAGACCCAGAGTGAAGCGGTTGGTGGCTTTCCAGTTGGTGTAGTCGGTAGAGGTAGCGTAGCCCGAACCGGGAGACTCGAGCGAACCGTCGCGGAAGCCGTTCTCGTCGAAGACGGCAGAAACCCAGTTGTAGCCTGCGCGCAGAGCCAGGGTAGGCAGTGGCTTGAACTCGGCACCCAACTTGAGGGTATGCACACCCTTGAGCGTGCGCTCGGTATGGGCGTTCATCACGTCGTCGCTGCTGCTGGTGTCATAGGCGTCGCCGTACCATGGGTCGTAGTATGTGCCGTCTATCACGCGGTTGTCTATGCTGCCATAGTCAGAATACTCATAGGTGGCACCCAGGGCGAGGTAGCTGCCCACGGTGTGACCGAGACTCACGCCAAATTTCCATGGAGTATATATCTTGTACTCGTAGTTGCAGTAGTTGCGGATGTAAGCGCTGCTGTTGTTATCCGACAGGTTTCCGCTGTACTGTACAAAGCCGCTGCCGGCGTCGCCCCTCAGTTTCAGGTCATAGAAGACAGGGCTGTTGATGTACAGACCCACGCGGAAAGGCGAGCCGTCAATGGGCAGGAAGATGGCACCCACCTTGACATCGACGCCAGTACCGTCTATCTTCAGCCGTTCGGCAGAGGCACCGTTGGTGTTCTGCTCCAACTGCTCAAAGTAGGTACTGCTGGAGCGATAGTTCACATCATGTAAGCCCGCGGTGACTCCGAGGTAGAAGCTGTTGCTCACAGCGCCACTGATGTTGAAGTCGTAGACGCCGATGTAACCATGCTGGTACTGGCCGAAGTCAAAAGCCTGGCCGTTGTAGTAGTCCATGTATTTATTGCCCTGGTCGTCGGTCTTCTCGAGTATCTTCTTGTAGTTGGCATCGATGGCGTTCCAGCCCCATTCGCCCACCTTGTCGTACTTGATGGCCGAGAGCTTGTTCTGTGAAGCCATGGAGAGCGCACCGCTGGCAGTAAGTATCTGGTCGAAGTTGCGGCTCTTGTGGTAGTTGAAGCCCACGTTGAGGCAGGGCTTGCCGTTAATCTTGAGCGGCGCCACGATACCTATCTGGTCAAAGCTGGCATTGGTCTTGTGACCGCCGCTCACGCTGTGGCTCTCCACGCCGTTCTGCCATACCAGTCCGCCGGTGACACTCACCTGGGTACGGCTGAAGAAGCCTGTACCGGCAGGGTTGCTGGTCATCGTCGAGATGTCGGCACCCAGCGCCTCCATAGCGCCACCCATACCTACGTAGCGGGCGGTACCGTTGAGGTCGTTGCCGATGAGCTTGGTATCTTGATATGTCTCCTGGGCGGTGGCTGTCAGGGCAGTCATCGAAGCCAACAGGGCAAAAAACAAATTCTTGGTATTCATAATCTTATCTGTTTGTTATAGTTTTCAACTGTGTGTTGGGGTTTGTGTCATCGGTGTCCGCCACCAAAGCGTCCGCCGCCACCACCACCGGTGTGTCCGCCGCCGAAGCCGCCCCCGCGTGAACCGCCAAATCCGCCGCCAAACGAACCAGAGGGCATCGAGGGCGTGCTGGGACGCCCACCGAAGTTATAGTTGTCCTGGCGGGTAGGGTTGTTGCGGTTGCCGAAGGTGCGGTTGTCGTAGGTACGACTGTTGCGACCGCCAAACGAGCGCGTGCCGTTCTGTCCGTATGCCACGCTGCGGCCCGAACTCTGACGCTGCGTCCCGCCCCAAGAGCGGTAGCCGGCATAACCGCCACGGCTGCCACTGTGGGTGACATAGATGCCACCCCAGTAGCCCGGCCATCCCCAGCCATGGTAGTAGCCTGGCCATCCCCAACCTGCATAGTAGTAGGGATTGTACCAGCCATAGTAGCCATAATATCTGGGATACCAGGGGTCGTAGAACGGGTCGCCATACCATGGGTCATACCACGCCCAACGCCAATAGTAGGGCGAATATCCATAACTATAGCGGTAGCTGTAGAGCCATGGGTCGTAGTAGCCGTCCCATCGGCTCATGCGGCGGCTGTAGGCAAAGTCGTCGTCGACAGCGTTGTTGCGGTATTTGGCCACAAAGGTAGTGTCTACATACGCCGAGTCGGGATAGACACCATTGCCCTGCTGAAACTGGATGATGTCGTTGCCCAGACTGTCATTGCCCAATTTCTGATAGTGGCTCCAGTATTTGCCACGACGGTTATATTCATCCACATCACGGTTGCTGCCCACATAGTATGCGGGCTCGGTGTCGGCCGAAGCCTGCGCCTTCTTCTTCGGGGTGAAATAGAGGTCATCCTGTGCCATCGCCGAGAGCGGTAGAGCACAGAGAAGCACTGCAAGAATATACAATTGTTTCATATCTCTTATTACTTTTAATAGCTATTCAGTATCTTACACTGCAAAATTAGTACCATTGTCACTGCAAAATTAAGGAAAAACCCTAAAGGATGGTAGGTTTTTCCCTATTAATTTATAAATTTGTAACGCAATTATAAAAGTTTAATCAATAGGAGTATATATATGAAGTATTTGGCAGCCCATTTCGAGATTGCTTGCATGGACGACATGATGCAGATTGCCCGCGACCTGCTCATGGACGTGGCCGGCGAAGCGGGTTTTGAATCCTTTGAAGACACCGAGCGTGGCGTTGACGGTTATGTGCAGGAACAGCTCTTCGACCGCCAGTTGCTTGACGATGGTATAGCTTCCTTTCCGCTCGACGGAGTAAGCATTGTATATAATATTAATAAGGTGGAAGACCAGGACTGGAACGCTGTGTGGGAAGAGCAGGGCTTTGAGCCTATCGACATCGACCACCGCGTTGTGGTCTACGATGCCAAGGGCGAGGTGCCCCAGCACGATGCCGGCGCCGTGATGATAGGCATCGATGCGCGTCAGGCTTTTGGCACAGGTACCCACGAGACCACGCAGATGATAATCGCCTCGCTGCTCGATATGCAGCTCGAGGGCAAGAGTGTGCTCGACTGCGGCTGTGGCACCGGCATCCTCTCGATAGCCGCCGCCAAGTGTGGCGCCACGCACTGCGTGGGCTACGACATCGACGAATGGAGTGTGGACAACAGCCGCCACAATGCGCAGCTCAATGGTGTGGATATGCGGGTGTTGCTGGGCGACGCGTCGGTCACAGCCACGCTCAACGAGAAGTTCGATGTGGTTCTGGCCAACATCAATCGCAACATACTCCTGGCAGACATGCCCGCCTTTGTCGGCGTGATGAAGGAGGGTGGGGCGCTCATATTGAGCGGATTTTATCCCTCCGATACCGCCATGCTCTGCGACAAGGCTGCCACCTTGGGTCTCACGCTCACCGCGCAGAAGAGCAATGGCGACTGGGCGTGCCTCATGTTCTGCAAGTAGACTAAGATGCTCCGCACCGGATGTTCCGGCAGCAGAGCGACCGATAAGATGACCGCCGCACGGGTGACCACTGGTCCCTGTGCGGCGGTCGTCGGTATATGTGACGCTGCTGTCAGCCCGTGGCAGCATCGCCAAAAGTCTGCCGTGTTGCTTTCTAAACGCAATGCGTGGTGGGAAACGTGTAATTCAAACCTTGCAACCATCATTTCATACTTGGAATTTCTAAATTCCAACTTTGAAATCATCGTGAAGATGGTCGCGGCAGAGTCGGCGTTATCCTCCTATGTGCTGAAGGTGCCCTCTACGCTGGTGGGGATACCCTCTACGCTGGTGGGGATACCCTCGACGCCGCTGGTGATGGTCTCGGCGCCGACATAGTGGCATGCGGCCATGACGGTCACGGACGGCAGGGATGTAGATGATAAAGATGTGGGGATGGCGCTGCGGTGCGATGTGCCGGAGGCGGATAGGGGATGGCGCCCATCAATAGGTATCTTCGTGACTGCCTATTGTGAGTTTCTTGAGGTCATAGTAAGAACCGTTGTAGACATTGAAGTCTACGGGACCCTTGATGCCAGGCAGACGGCCTGCATCGGTGTGTTGCCAGAATTTCCATGCACCCTTGTATTCGATCTTGGGCACATAGTAGTGGGCTATCCAGTATGGATAGTCGTCAAAAACAGGAGCGCTGAGATACTTCTCCTTGAACTTGTAATAGGTGTAGAGGATGGGCTTGACATGATAACGATCTTCCACGATATGCAGCCACGTGAGTATGTCGCGCTGGAACTCCTCTATCGACTTGTCCTTGGGCGCGTGCTCTATATCCAGCACGGGTGGAAGGTCTCCCTCTTCGAGCTTAACCTTCTCAAGAAAGTAATAAGCCTGCTGGCGGGCCGACGATTTGTTGCTCCAGAAGTGGTAGGCACCACGAATAAAACCATATTCGAGTGCATTGTGGAAGTTACTCTTGAAGTTTTCGTCCATGCGGCTGGCTCCCTCGGTCGACTTGATGATGACAAATCTCAGCGGGCAGCCTGAAATCATGCCTCCTTGCAGCTTGTCCCAGTCTATGTTGCCCTGGTAGTGGGATATGTCGATGCCGTGTATCTCGAAACCCTTAGGATATCTGGACTCGCCATAGAGGGCACGCCATCTGAAGCCAGTAGGGCCGACGAAGAAGTAGTAGAAAGCCCAACAATAGAGAACGGTTACCACGAGACCTCCAACCCAGAATGTCCAACGCGGCATGCGGTGATGCCAACGATGGGCACCACGCCGAGTGGCACCACGCTTGGTCTTGCTGTGGTGTGACTTGGGGGTAGTGATGTTGTGGGTAATCTTTCTCTTATCCATGTAAAAAATGCACCGGATATCCCTGGTTCAGCGCAGTGGCTGCTTCAGGACAATCCGGTGCATGAATATCATTCTAATTATTTACCAAGCTGTTCGAGCGACAGTGTGCGTGTGGTGCGGTCGCAAACTGAAGCGGGACCCCAGTACTGGATAGGACCGGGATAGACATAGCAGGTCTCCTTGGCCCACTCGTCGCGCTTCTCGGCGAACTTCTTGAAGGGCGCACCGTCGAGCTCTACGAGAGCCTTGCGGATTACGGGCTTCATCTCGCCGTTGCGGCGCTCCATGTTCATCATCATGGTGATTGGCACACCTCCTGCCTTCCACTCATCGGTGGGAGCGGTAGTGTTCTTGACGATGGCCATGTAGCCAGTCTTGCCGTTGGCAATCAGCTGAACGGCGCTTACGCCGAGTGCATAGCAATAGTCTGCGTCGAAGTTTGATGGAGCAGCGCAGCGTCCTTCATAACCAAAGAAGTGGTGGATAGCAGCAAATTTGCCAACAAACTTGCCCTCGTTCTTCCACTCAGCCAACTTGTCGGCTACCATGTCAGAGATGAGCTTCTCGGTCTCGATGAGCGATACCTGTACGTTTCCGTGGGGGTCGCGGTCGAGTGAGAGCTGGCGGGCTACGTCGCCGGGCAGTGTCTTGAAGGTCTCGGCATTCTCGGCAGAGAGATGGGCGAGGATATACTTCTTCTGCTCATCGGCCTCGAGGTTCTTGTACTCCTCACCGTGGGCAGCGAGCAGGTCGTTGAGCTCGTCGATGAGACGGCCGATAGAGGGGATAAACTCGATGAGGCCCTCGGGGATGAGGACAACACCGAAGTTGTTGCCAGCAGCGGCACGGTCGGCTACAGACTGGGCGATGCCTTCTACAATCTGGTTGAGGGTCATGTCCTTCTGCTCTATTTCCTCTGAGATGAGGCAGATATTGGGCTGTGTCTGCAGTGCGCACTCGAGTGCGATGTGTGAAGCCGAGCGTCCCATCAGCTTGATGAAGTGCCAGTACTTACGGGCAGAGTTGGCATCACGCTCAATGTTGCCGATAACCTCTGAGTAAGTCTTGGTAGCGGTATCGAAACCGAAAGAAGTCTCAATCTGGTCGTTCTTCAAGTCGCCGTCGATGGTCTTGGGCGCACCGATAACCTGTACACCGTAGTTCTTGGCAGCATAGTATTCGGCCAGAATGCAGGCGTTGGTGTTGGAGTCGTCACCACCGATGATTACGATGGCGTTGATGCCGAGCTCGCGGATAATCTCGAGACCCTTCTCAAACTGGTCTTCCTTCTCCAGCTTAGTACGGCCCGAACCGATCATGTCAAAGCCACCGGTATTGCGGTAGTCGTCGATGATTTCGGCTGTCAGTTCCTTGTAGTTGTGTTCAACGAGACCGCCGGGACCCATGAGGAAGCCGTAGAGCTTGTTCTCGGGGTTGAGCTTCTTGACAGCGTCGAAGATACCGCTGATGACGTTGTGGCCGCCAGGAGCCTGGCCGCCAGAAAGGATTACACCTACATTGATTTTCTGGCTCATTGCCTCATCGCCGGGAACAAACTCCACGAGGGGCATGCCATAAGTGTTGGGGAACAGTTTCTTGATTTCTTCCTGATCGCCTACGCTCTGGGTAGGCTCGCCTTCCTGTACCTTAACGGCACCCTGAAGACCTTTTGGCAGTTTAGGCTGGTAAGCAGCGCGTTCTCTCTGCAAAAGACTTTTTTTCATTTTACGTTTATTTGTTAGAATAGTTACCTTATTCAATTTCTGTGAGGCGCCCGGTTGTCCTTATGATAATGCCAAAAAGAATGGCGTCCTCAAAAATCGTTGCAAAGTTACTCATTTTCCATTAGATATTAAAGCAAAAGAGCAAGAAAATGACCTCGGGCTGTCTTTTTCTTAATCTGGCTCAACGACGGCAATGGTGGCGATAAAGACAGAAAAATGAAAAAAAGTGACCGAATATTTTGTTTTCTCTGCGATTTGCATTATCTTTGGCTCAAATATTACAACAACAATGAGTAGCAAACGAGACTTAAAGCGTGCGATACACAATGTATGCACAGCTCTTTTCGCCGAAGGAGTAGCAGCTTCTCTTTACGGCCCTGAGAAAAACAAGGAAGTGATTGACCCTATCTTCGCGTCTATTCTGGAGATACATTCTGACTTCACTCGTCGTGTGTCTTTCCCTGAACCGGGCATCAAACCGAAGAAGTACTACAAGTTTATCATTGATGAGTTCAACAAGCAAGTGGCTGAGATAGTCGACCAGCTCAACGCGCTACAATAAGGAGACAATGTTACAGCAATTAGCACGCTGGATACTGTATAAAAGGATGGGATGGAAGACAATAATTACTGTCGAACATCCCTCCAAATATATTATATGTCTGGCTCCCCACACCAGTAACTGGGATTTTGTCATCGGTCAGCTCTTCGGTCTGGCAGAGCGTCGTACGACCAACTTTCTGATGAAGAAAGAGTGGTTCTTCTGGCCTCTGGGTCCGCTGTTCAGACGCTTGGGCGGCATACCCGTATATCGCGACCGCAATACGAGCATGACCGATACGCTGGCGCAGGCTGCGAAGGGGCGCAAAGACTTCTGCCTCTGCATCACTCCCGAAGGTACGCGCTCGCTCAACCCCGACTGGAAGAAGGGCTTCTACTATATTGCCCTCAAGGCAGGTATTCCCATACTGCTATATGCGCTCGATTTCGAGCATAAAGAGATACGCTGTACGCGCAGCATCATGCCCTCGGGAGATATAGACGCTGATATGCGTGAGATAAAGCTATATTTCAAGGATGTAAAAGGCAAGAAACCAGAACAGTTTAGTATAGGAGAGATAGATTGACAGTTAACTTTCACAGATGGTTGGTCATGGTGGCGCTGGCGTTATGCTGCGCCGTCAGTGTATATGCACAGGACAATTTGCTGGACGCTGCCACCGAGCGTCGGTTGAAGGACTATTTCCTCAACTATAAGTTCGATGCTGCCACAGGATATGCCCAGGCGCGCATGAAGAGCTACAGGATAGACAACCGCCAGCGCATAGTGACCATCACCGCCAACGATGCCTTTGCGGCACAGGATTTTACGGCCAAGATGGTCTCCAAAATCTATCGTAAGGTGAGCCGTATTCTTCCCTCACCTTACGATACATATAAGATACGTATAGCCGTCAATGGCGTTACCATCGACCTGATGGTGGATGGTGATATGGCAGACCCCAACTCTATTGTCAGAGCGTGGGGCAATATCGATTATAAGGGCAATGCCTGGGTGCGCAATGTGTCGCGTCCCTTTGACATCAGCCGCGGTCTGGGCAACCGTCATCTCACGGTCTATGCCAGCCATGGCCGTTTCTACGACCAGAAGAAGGGGCGGTGGCGCTGGCAGAGACCCAGTCTCTTTGCTACGACCGAAGACCTGTTTACTCCCACCATCGTGGTGCCCTATCTCATACCAATGCTTGAGAATGCGGGCGCCAACGTGTTTACTCCCCGAGAGCGCGACTGGCAGCCCAATGAGGTAATCGTCGACAACAACCGCTCGTCGCTGGGAGCCAAATATGAAGAGGTGGGCACGGGCAGCCGTCAGTGGAAGGACACGGAGAAACCGGGGTTCAGTTTCCATGACGGCCTCTACTCCGATCACGAAAATCCCTTCATCCAGGGTACAGCCCGACAGGTGAAAACCACGAAGAGCAAGTCTAAGATAAGCATCATATCCTATACGCCCGACATCCCCGAGGCGGGAAGATATGCAGTCTATGTGAGCTACCAGACGGTAGAGAAGAGCGTGGACGATGCCGAGTATATCGTCTGTCATAAGGGGCAGGAGACACGTTTCCGCGTCAACCAGCAGATGGGTGGCGGCACATGGGTCTATCTGGGTACCTTCGATTTTGACAAAGGCTGTAACGAGTACAACCGTGTGGTCGTGACCAACCATGCTTCGCGCAAGGGTGTGGTCACTGCCGATGCCGTGCGCTTTGGCGGCGGTATGGGTAACATCGAACGCAACGGCACCACGAGCGGCATGCCTCGCGCTATGGAGGCTGCCCGCTATTGTGCCCAGTGGTCGGGAGTGCCCTATGCCATCTATAGCACCAAGGACGGTGCCGACGACTATGCCGACGACATCAACGTGCGTCCGCTTACCACCAACTGGCTGGCTGGAGGCTCGGTGTATATGCCCTACAAGGTGGGCAAGAATGTGCCGATAGAACTGTCGCTCGCCGTGCACAGTGATGCCGGCTACAGCTACAACGGCAAAGACCTCGTGGGGTCGCTGGCTATCTGCACCACAGGCAACAACGAGGGAGTGCTCAATGCCGGTATACCCCGCAGTGTGTCGAAGACCTTTGCCAAAAATCTGCTTGACGGTATCTCTGCCGACCTCAAAGCCAAATACGGACGCTGGGTGGTGCGCTATCTCTGGGACCGCAACTACTCTGAAACCCGCAATCCCGAGATACCCTCGGCCATACTCGAGACGCTCTCCCACCAGAACTTCCCTGATATGGCTTACGCCCAGGACCCCAATTTCAAGTTTACCCTTGCCCGCTCGATATACAAGGCCATACTGAAATATACTGCCGCCCAGCACGGCACACGCTATACCGTACAGCCTCTGGCGCCAAGGAGCCTGCGCACATCGATAGACCGGCAGGGAAAAATCACGCTGACATGGGAGGCGCAGACAGACCCACGGGAGAGCACGGCGATGCCCTCTGCCTATGTGGTATATACCCGCAGCGGTGGGGGAGGGTTTGACAATGGCACGGTGGTAAGCAGCACCACCTACACCATGACGCCCCAACCTGGTACCCAATACGACTTCAAGGTGACAGCTATCAACGACGGCGGTGAGAGCTTTGCTTCGCCCATCGTGTCGGCCCTCTACAAGTCGGCAGAAGCCAAGACAGTGCTCGTAGTCAACGGCTTTGACCGCCTGTCGGCACCCCAGGTCGTCGACGACGGCCGCAGACAGGGCTTTGATCTCGATGCCGACCCTGGTGTCTCTTATGGACTCACGGCGTGGAACGGACGGCAGACCTGCTTCAACGTGAACCGTATGGGTGTCGAGAGTCCCACCGGACTGGGATATGGCGGCGAAGAGATGGCTGGCCTCTTCGTGGCAGGCAATGATTTCTCCTATGTCGCTACCCATACCTCGGCGATAGCCTCGGGGCATAAATATAATGTGGTGAGTTGTGACCGTGCTTCCATCGACGGCCGCAAGGTGGCGCTCGCCGACTACTCCTGTGTAGACCTTATCCTCGGCATGCAGCGCTATACCCCCTATGCTGTGCAGTACTACAAGACATTCACCCCGGCATGGCAAGAGATGTTCAGAGCCTATGCCCAACAGGGAGGGCGGCTGCTTGTGAGCGGCTCGTACATAGGCTCGGATATGCAGAACGATGGTGAACAGCAGTTCTTGTCATCGGTACTGCAGTTGGAGTATCATCCCGCCGACAGCGTCACAGCCCAGCCTGCCATCAACGGACTGGGTATGACGTTTGACATCGGTCGCCGTCTCAACCGTCATCACTACGCTGCCACCCATGTCGAAATACTCCACCCCCAAGGTCAGGCCTACTGCGCTATGCAGTATGCCGACGGCACCTCGGCTGCTGTGGCTTACGATGGGGCGGCCTACAAGTCGTTTGTCATGGGCTTCCCCTTCGAGTGCATACAGTTGCCAGCCACGCGAAACCTGCTGATGCAGGGGATAATGCAATTCCTACAGAAACAATAATCAACCCTATAAGACTCCTTATTATGATGTATAAAATTCAAGCAAACCCCACGGGAACAAGAAGTATAGAAGTGAGCGAAGAGCATCTGCAGACCATCAGTAAATATGCGCTGCTCAAGAACCTCATCGACAGTACGGGTATCATCGACGAAACCGTGCTCGACAAACTCAAGTTCACCTTGCGTGCCCTGCTCGAATCTGAGGCCGGCAAGGACAAGGCGCTGCTCGACCTGTGTCTTGATGTGATATACCATAACAATATGAAGGCTTTCGGTCTGCACCAGCTCACTCTGCTCTATATCGACTGGGTCAGCAAGCAAGACCAGCAAACAGAAACTGAATCCTAAAACAAGCCGCATTGAAAGAATACCGACTTACTGATTTTCTCCCAACTACCAAGAAGGAATGTGAGCTGCGTGGTTGGGATGAGTTGGACGTAATCCTTTTCTCGGGTGATGCCTACGTCGACCACCCCTCGTTTGGCGCTGCTGTCATCGGTCGTGTGCTCGAGTCGCAGGGCTATCGCGTGGCCCTCGTTCCCCAGCCCGACTGGCATGGTGATTACCGTGATTTCAAGAAGCTGGGTCGTCCGCGTCTCTTCTTCGCCATCTCGCCCGGTGCCATGGACTCTATGGTCAACCGCTATACGGCAAACCGTCGCCTGCGTAGCGACGATGCCTATACTCCCGGCGGGCGTCATGGTATGCGCCCCGACTATCCCTCGATAGTGTATACCAAGATACTCAAACAGCTCTATCCCGATGTACCCGTGGTGCTGGGTGGCATTGAGGCTTCGCTGCGACGCCTCACCCACTATGACTACTGGCAAGACAGTCTGCGCCGATGCATCCTCTGCGACTCGGGCGCCGACCTTATCGTCTATGGCATGGGCGAGCGTCCTATTGTGGAGATATGCCGCCAGCTCGAAGGTGGTACCCCGTTTGACCAGTTGCGCTCCATCCCCCAGACTGTCTATCTCTGTCGTGAGGGCGATATCCCCGGTGGGGTAGGCGACGACGATATTGTGCTCCACAGTCATGAAGAGTGTCTGCAGAACAAGAAGGCTCAGGCTGAGAACTTCCGCCATATCGAGGAAGAGTCAAACAAGATGCACGCCCAGCGGCTTATACAGGCGGTAGGCAAGTACTGTGCGGTGGTCAATCCACCTTATCCGCCGATGACGACCGAAGAACTCGACGCTTCGTTTGACTTGCCCTACACCCGAATGCCTCATCCCAAGTATAAGGATAAGGTTATTCCTGCCTACGAGATGATTAAGTTTTCTGTCAACATCCACCGTGGTTGTTTCGGTGGTTGCGCCTTCTGTACCATCTCTGCCCATCAGGGCAAGTTTATCACCTGTCGTAGCAAGGAGAGCATTCTGCGTGAGGTAAAGCAGGTCATGGAGATGCCAGGGTTCAAGGGCTATCTCTCAGACCTCGGCGGCCCGTCGGCCAACATGTATGGCATGCATGGCAAAAACCAAAACGCCTGTGCCAAGTGCAAGCGTCCGTCGTGCATCCATCCTCGTATCTGCCCCAATCTGAATACCGACCATTCCAAGTTGCTCGACATCTACCATGCGGTCGATGCACTGCCCGGTATCAAGAAGAGCTTCATCGGCAGCGGTGTGCGCTACGACCTGCTGCTGCACCGCTCGGGCGACGAGAAGTCTGACAAGGCTGCCCGCGATTATACCCGTGAGCTCATCTGTCGCCATGTGAGCGGTAGACTCAAGGTCGCGCCCGAGCACACTTCCGACAAGGTGCTCTATCAGATGCGCAAGCCGTCGTTCCAGCTCTTCTATGAGTTCAAACGTATCTTTGACCGCATCAACAAGGAAGAAAATCTGAAGCAACAGATAATCCCTTACTTCATAAGCAGTCATCCAGGTTGCCAGGAAGAAGATATGGCTGAGCTTGCCGTCATCACCAAAGACCTCGACTTCCACTTAGAGCAGGTGCAGGACTTCACGCCAACTCCCATGACAGTCAGCACCGAAGCATGGTATACTGGCTACGATCCATATACGCTTGAGCCAGTCTTCTGCGCCCGTACCCAGCGTGAGAAACTTGCCCAGCTCCAGTTCTTCTTTTGGTATAAAAAAGACGAACGTGCCAATATTGAGCGCGAACTGCGTCGCATCGGGCGTGCAGACCTCATCGGCAAGTTGTACAGCGGCACGGGCTTTGCCAATCGTCATGCCGTCTATGACGACAAGGCCATCGGGAGTCGCCCGGATTTTCCCCAGAAGTCCAGGAAGAAGAAACCAAACGAGAAAGCATCGTTCAATCCCAACTTCAACCATTCCGGCCAGCGTCCTAACGGCAGCAGGAAGAACAGACCTGCCGACGGGCGTAGAAACCATCGTCGCGACTCCTGATGGTGTGGTCGCGGCTCATACGTTTACCATAATAACTATGTTGCAAACAAGACCTGCCACTCCTGCAGATATCGATGCCATCATGCTCATCATCCACGGGGCATGTGCCATCATGCAGGAGAGTGGCAATACCCATCAGTGGGTCAACGGCTATCCCTCCCGTGACGTTATCTGTCAAGACATTGCCCGTGGCGATGCTTGGCTCGTCACTGGAGATGATGGCGACGCCGTGGGCTACTTTGTCTTCCGTCCTGGCCCTGACCCCACCTATCGCCACATCTATCACGGCGCGTGGCTCAATGACGCCCCTTATCACGTCATTCATCGCATCGCCGGCAGACCTCATGTCCATGGCATCTTCGATGCCGTGATGCGTCACTGCCAGGCAGCGCAGACCGACCTCCGCATTGATACCCACCGCGATAACCATATCATGCGCCATCTCATAGCCAAATACGCCTTCATCTACTGTGGTATCATCCATACCGAGATGGGCGATGAGCGGCTGGCGTATCAGTTGGCGGCCACCCCGTAAACCCATACGCTGCCCGAGATGACCCCTGGCGGGCTGCGCATTATCGTTGTAAAAATAACAAGTAAAATGAAAATACTACGTCGCATTTTGACCTTCATCGCCTGTATGGCGGTGATAGCCGTGGTGTCCGTACGACGCGACCATCGGCTCTTGGGGTATGAGTTAGAAAACAAGGCAACCACAGCCCCTACTGATACGCTCACTATGGCGGGCGACACGCTGGTGGTGCATACCGCCATGCTCGCCCAGGATGTGCAGGGCTATGCCGGAACCACGCCGCTCGACATCTATGTCCTGGACAATGTGGTGGTGAAGATTGTCGCCTTGCCCAATGTCGAGAGCCCCGACTTCTTTGGCGAGGCAGTCGGTCTGCTCGATGCCTATAAGGGCAAGACCGTCAATGAGGCGCTGTCAGCCAAAGTCGATGGCGTGAGCGGAGCCACCTTCTCGTCTCAGTCGCTTATCTCCAATGTGCGCAGAGGTGTGGCCTATGCCTCCGCCCACAATGCTTCCGCAGCCGACGGTGCCCTGTCGTGGTCGCTCAAGACCATTGTAGCGCTCCTGGTTATCGTCCTCGGAATGACGGTGCCCCTCGTGGTACGCAACAAGAAGATGAGACTCGTCCAGTTGGTGCTCGACATCGTAGTGTTGGGACTCTGGACCGGAACCTTTGTGAGCTACACGATGCTGGTCAACCTCATGTCCAACGGACTCACCTCCTGGTCGCTCGTCGTTCCGATGCTCCTTGTGGTGGCAGCCTTTGTCTATCCCCTCTTCGGACGCCGAGCCTATTACTGCACCCACCTGTGTCCTCTCGGTGCCGCGCAGGAACTGGCATTCAAGGTCCCAGCCCGCAAGCTCACCCTCAGCAAGAAGGCAGCCCACCGCCTGACCCTCTTCAAGGTCGTCCTGTGGAGCGTGCTCATGCTGCTCATGCTCCTGGGCGTAGGCTTCGAGTGGATGGACTATGAGCCATTCTCCGCCTTTGTCCTCAGTTCGGCTGGAGTCGTGGTGATAGTCTTTGCAGTAGTCATCCTGCTCATCTCCGTCTTCGTGCCCCGTCCCTATTGCCGCTTCATGTGTCCCACGGGTACACTGCTCAAGCAGAAGTAGGCCGCTCCACACCCAGCTTGTACCGTCACGACGCGTCAAGCTGGGTGTGGATTTTTTTTGTCCAGCCCCACGCGTTTCCCCACCCATTCTACAATCATTATTGTTAGTATTATAGTTATTGTCTATGACAATATAGATAAATTCATTTGTTTGTCTATGATTATATGCCTACCTTTGCAAAACCCGATTATAACGAATAACAATAAAGATATGGAGAACTTAACAGACATTATCAAGGGCAGCCAGCTCACGCTGGTTGACTTCTACGCTACCTGGTGCGGACCATGCAAGATGATGCACCCAGTGTTGGAACAACTCAAGAAGGAACTCGGCGACAGCATCCGCGTCATCAAGGTCGACATCGACAAGAACGAGTCTACCGCCATGCAGATGCGCATCCAGTCGGTACCCACGCTGATGCTCTTCCAGAGCGGAGAGATGAAGTGGAGACAGAGCGGAGCCATGTCGCTCGCCGACCTCAAAGCCACCATCGCCAAGTATCAATAGACTATTCACCCGCCAACCCTTACCGCTATGACGACCCAAACCCCGAGATATATTATAATAGGTGGTGTGGCCGGAGGAGCCACCGCCGCCGCGCGTATACGTCGCCTGACCGAGAAAGCAGAGATTATCCTCATCGAGAAAGGAGCCTATATCTCTTATGCCAACTGTGGACTGCCTTATTACATAGGTGGTGTCATCGCCGACCGTGACCGTCTGTTTGTGCAGACGCCCGAGTCGTTCGGCCGCAGGTTCAATATAGATGTGCGTATACAGAGCGAGGTCATCGCTATCGACCCCTCCAGCCACCAGGTGACCGTACGCACCGCCGACGGCAGCCAGTATGTCGAGCCTTACGACAAGCTCCTGCTTTCTCCCGGTGCCTCGCCAGTGGTGCCGCCGCTGCCGGGCATCGACAGCGAGGGCATCTTCACGCTGCGCAATGTGGCCGACACCGACCGCATCAAGTCCTATATGACCGACCACGATGTGAAGCGTACCGTCATCGTGGGCGGAGGGTTCATAGGACTCGAGATGGCCGAAAACCTCATGCACGCCGGAGCCCTGGTGGCGGTGGTCGAGATGGCCAACCAGGTGATGGCGCCCATCGACTATTCGATGGCGTCGCTCGTCCACGAGCATCTGCAGCAGCAGGGCGTGCAACTCTATCTGGAGCAGGCTGTCGACGCCTTTTCGCGCCACGACGGCTCGCTCACCGTACACTTCAAATCGGGTGTCAGCCTCCAGACCGACATGGTGCTGCTCAGTATCGGTGTGAGAGCCGAGACCCGACTGGCCCAGACAGCCGGCATACGCCTGGGCGAGATGCGTGGCATCTGGGTCGATGACTATCTGCAGACCTCGGTCCCCGATGTCTACGCCGTGGGCGACGCCATCGAGTTTCCCCATCCCCTTACGGGCAAGCCCTGGCTCAACTTCCTCGCCGGACCCGCCAACCGACAGGCGCGCATCGTGGCCGACAATATGGTGATGGGCAACAAGGTGAAGTATGAAGGCTCCATAGGCACCTCGATAGCCAAGGTGTTTGACCTGACCGTAGCCTCGACCGGACTGCCTGCCAAGCGGCTCAAGATGATGGACATCCCTTACCTCTCTGCCACCATCCACAGTGGCGCCCATGCCGGCTACTATCCCGGCAGTCTGCAGATGGACATCAAGATTACCTTCTCGCCCACCGACGGCAAGCTCTATGGCGCGCAGATAGTGGGTTACGATGGCGTCGACAAGCGCATAGACCAGTATGCCCTCGCCATCAAGCAGGGAGCCACCGTCGCCGACCTTACCCGTCTGGAGCACGCCTACGCGCCGCCCTTCTCGTCTGCCAAAGACCCCGTGGCCATCACGGGCTATGTGGCTGGCAATATACTCAGTGGCAAGATGTCGCCACTCTACTGGCGCGAGTTGCGCGATGCCGACCTCACGGGCGTGACCCTCGTCGATGTGCGTACGCCCGACGAGTATGCGCTGGGCACCATCGACGGCGCCGTCAATATACCGCTCGACGACCTCAGAGAGCGTATGGATGAAATCCCAACCGGCCGTCCGGTGTGGCTCTTCTGCGGCATAGGGCTGCGCGGGTATCTCGCGTCCAACATACTCAAGGACAATGGCTACGCCGAGGTGCGCAATCTGATAGGCGGACTCAAGACCTATCGTGCCGCCACCGCCCGTATAGTCCCTCCCGTGGGTTTCGCTGCCGCCGGAGATAGCGCATCGCCCACCGAGGCAGCCTCTGCCGAGAAGGCGGTGGTGCGCATCGACGCCTGCGGCATCCAGTGCCCCGGCCCCATCCTCCGCCTCAAGCAGGCTATCGACACCCTCGCCCCCGGCGACAGACTCGAGGTGACGGCCACCGATGCGGCGTTCCCACGCGATGCCGAGGCATGGTGCCACACCACGGGCCACCGCTTCCTGGGCCGACGTGCCGAGGGCGGAGTCTATACCGCGCTGATAGAGAAGTCTACCGCCTGCGCCGTAGAGTCTGCCCGCTCTCTGCCCACCGGTCAGGGCAAGACCCTCATCCTCTTCAGCGACGACCTCGACAAGACGCTGGCCACCTTTGTCCTCGCCAACGGAGCCGCAGCCACGGGCCAGAAGGTGAGCATCTTCTTCACCTTCTGGGGGCTCAACGCCATCAAGAAGGCGCACAAACCCAAGGTCAGCAAAGACCTCTTCGGGCGTATGTTCAGTTGGATGCTGCCTTCCGACTCCACCCGTCTCGCCCTCTCCAAGATGAACATGATGGGCATCGGCGCCAGAATGATGCGCCACATCATGACTCGCAAGGGCGTAGACTCGCTCGAGTCGCTGCGGCAGCAGGCCATCGACAACGGTGTGGAGTTCATAGCCTGCCAGATGTCGATGGATGTGATGGGCGTGAAGCGCGAAGAACTGCTCGACCATGTCACCGTGGGCGGAGTGGCCACCTATATGGAGCGCGCCGACCATGCCAATGTCAATCTGTTTATCTGAGCCTATGAACTTGCAACAGTTAAGATACATTATCGCCGTCAACCGCTTTCGCAACTTTGCGAAGGCGGCTGAGTCGTGCCATGTCTCTCAGCCCACGCTCAGCGCCATGCTGCAGAAGTTGGAGGAAGAGCTCGACACGCGCATCTTTGAGCGCACCAATCGCAGCGTGGTGCCCACGGCGGCAGGAGAGAAGATAGTGCGCCAGGCAGAGAACGCTCTGGCAGAGATAGACCGCATCGCCGAGATTGTGGCCGAGGACAAGGGGCGCATAGGCGGAGAGTTTGCGCTCGCCGTGGGCCCCACCATAGCGCCCTACATCCTGCCCCGGTTTATCCGCCATTATCGCGAGATGTTTCCCTCGGTCCAGCTGTCTATCCAGGAACTCAAGGCCGACCACATGGTCGACGCCCTTCTGCGTGGTCAGCTCGACGCCGGCATCGCCATCTCGGGCAACGTGCGCGATGGAGTGCTCGAGATACCCCTCTACACCGAGCGGTTCTATGTCTATCTGGCAGAGAGCTGCTGGCGCAAGCTGCCCGTCTTCAAGCCGTCCAATCTGGAGCACGAGAACATGTGGGTGATGCGCGATGCGCAGTGTCTCCGCGACAGTGCGTTCTCGTTCTGTAAAGCCCGCACCAAGGGCAACCACATCTACGAGGCTGGCAGCATAGACACGCTGGTGCATATCGTCGACGAGAACGGCGGGTTCACCATCGTGCCCGAGATGCACTTGCCCCTGCTCAGCGACAAGCAGCGCCAGAACGTGCGGCCCATCGATGGCGACTATCTCTCGCAGCGCCGCGTGTCTCTCTACATCAGGGCCGACTACATCAGGCAGCGCATGCTCAACACCGTGATCGATGCTCTCAAGCAGTTTATGCCCCCAGGCATGCTCGGCGAGGGTATCGTCAAGTATGGCATCAAGTTGTAGGCTCGCCGCCACCATCCATCCCGTCTTTCAGCGCGCCGCAAGGGAAGTACTGACCGACACCACTCGGCCGACCACCCTTGCGGCGCTCCCGTTTATGGGCGGCGTGTACAGGGGCGGGGTGATGGCTGGCGAGTGCTGGACGGATGCGGATTGGGGTAGGGCGGATGCTGACGAGGGTAGGACTGATGTAGACATGGGACGTGTTGATGTAGACGAGGGCGGGAGGAATGTTGTAGTGGGCAAGGCGCATGATGTAGTGGGTAGGACGGGTGTTGTAGACGGCAGAACGGCGGTTGAAGAGGGTGTGGCAGTGGTGGCTGCCGTCATTTCACCCATCTTCCCCGAGTGCCTCTACAAGTAGACTTCAAACTCTGAAACAGAAAAATACAACCGCGAAATAATCATATCACGCCGCGAAACGATTAAATCAAACCCCGATTTCCCCTTTATCGCCATCTCCGCGATATACCCCGTCATTCCCTCCACTTTGTCCCTCAGTCTCGAGCGGCACACGATGGTCGCCTAATGGCCGAAATGACATTTTGCAGTCATAGGTATAATGCGCCAAATTACATTTTTCATCCCACTTCTTCGTTTTTTATCAAAAAAGGCTATAACTTTGAAGCACAATACCCCAAGTTGCGCCACCAAGCTACGAAGGCTAATGACGCACGATACATATCACGCCACTATCATCTTTATCATACAACTATGCCACACACGAATATCCCAACTGGAGTCTATGACCAGATTATCAATCGCCTCTTTCAGCAGAAACTGAACGAGGTAGATTCCCACCGTTTCTATATTGGCAAGAAGCCGATAGGCAAAGATGATGCTGTCAATATACTCAGCAAGTATTTGCAGCACCTTATTGAAATCGCGTTTATAGGATGCCCCGAAGACCTTGGAACGGACAGATATACCGACTTTGTCAATTCGGTTATCAAAACCTTGGGTAGAGAGTTCAATGTAGATGACTCCGAACTTGACCTGATTGATGCTCAGAAGAATATACTTACAGCCGTCGTAGACCGGACTAACTGCGAATATCCTGATATCGAGAAGCATCTCAAGGCCATTACGCCTATTACTTCTATAAGCCGTAGCGCCCTCTTCTTCGGTGGTGGCAGAGGTCGTGTAGATATGGAGAGTGAGTTGAATCGCGAAATTCTCTGTGCCGATGAGATATGTTGGGTGGTTTCCTTTATCAAGACAAGTGGTCTAAACCTGCTTTGGAACAGTCTGAGGAAGTTCACCAGTGCAGGGAAACGGCTGCGTATCATCACGACGACATATACGGGCGCTACAGATTACGATGCCATAGCCCGTTTGGCCACTTTGTGTAACACCGAGATAAAGATTTCGTATGATGGAACGCAGGACCGCCTTCATGCCAAGTCTTATATATTCCTCCGGAATTCTGGCTTTCATACTGCCTATATAGGTTCGAGCAATCTCTCTCATTACGCCTTGAAAGACGGTAAAGAATGGAACTTCAAAGCCACCCAGTTTGAGTTGCCTCAGGTAGTAGAAGAGGTGCGCAGTTCATTTGAAAGTTATTGGCGTGATGATACATTTGAAGATTTCGTACCTGGTGTAAGCGACGAAAGACTGAAAAGAGCCTTAGGGGCTGACTGGGATGCTCCTTTGCTCGACTTCTCGGCTCTTGACCTGATGCGCGCGAAGGACTATCAGCAGGAAATTCTGGAGAAACTGGATGTCGAACGCCATGTACATGGGCATTACCGCAATCTCGTGGTGGCTGCTACGGGTACAGGAAAGACGGTGATAGCAGCCTTCGACTTCAAACGCTATCGTGCGGAGCATCCCGATTGTCATTTCCTTTTCCTCGCTCATCGGCAGGAGATACTGCGACAGGCTATGCAGACTTTCCGCGTTGTGCTCGAAGATCCCAACTTCGGCAGTGTGTGGGATGGCAACAACGAACCGTCCAGCTACCAGCATGTCTTTGCGAGCAAGGACACCTTGCGTAATCGTTTGGACAGTCTGCAACTCACAAAAGACTATTATGACTATATGGTAGTCGACGAGGTGCACCATATTATAGCTCCGACATACGTCAAATTGATGACCAACTTCACTCCCAAGATACTACTTGGCCTGACTGCTACCCCCGAACGAACCAACGACCAGGAAGATATCACCATATACTTTGATGGTCACATCTCGGCGGAAATTCGTCTGCCTGCCGCTCTCAATGCAGGTCTGCTCGCACCTTTCTATTATTATGGAATTCCTGACAATGTAGCCTCTCGGAGGTGAAATGGAGTGGACATGGTTATGATGTTGCCGAACTTTCACGCATTTATACGCAGAACGATTATCGCACCGGTCTTATCTTGAAGAAAATGCAGCAGTATATTGGAAACAGCCGCTTGAACAAGGTGCGGGCGCTATGTTTCTGTGTGGATAAGAACCATGCCAAGTTCATGAATGCCAAGTTTACGTTGGCAGGATTGAAAACGAATGTGCTTACAAGTGATGACAATGACTATCATCGCAAACTTGTGAGGAAGCAACTTCAACAAGGTCGCATCAATTACCTCTTTGTGGTTGACCTCTTCAATGAGGGCGTCGATATACCTGAGATTGACACCATCCTCTTTCTGCGTCCTACCGAGAGTGCTACCGTATTTATCCAGCAGTTTGGTCGCGGGCTTCGTCTGCATAGTGGCAAGGACCATCTTACGGTCCTTGACTTTGTGGGTCATTCGCGTGCCGAGTTCAGTTATAAAGAGCGCTTTGAGGCCCTGATCGGCCGGCGCTCGCGGAATATAAAGGATGAGATTGAAGGTGGATTCTCCAATGCTCCTATAGGTTGCAAGATTATTCTGGAAGGAAAGGCCAAAGAGGAAATCATCGCTAATATTGATGGCTACTTGCGCAGTCTGAACCGCAGTCGTGTCGTCAAGGAAATATTGGCCTACCACAAGACCTGCAAGGGTAACTTCTCGCTCAAGGGCTTTCTGGCTTATAGCCATGTGCCATTTCATAAGGTGTATGGTGCCCTGACGTGGGGCGAATTGTGCCAATTGGCGGGTGTGCAGGAATCGGTGTCTGTGCACGCAGGGCAGATTAAGTATGCAGTGACCAAGAAATGGCTTGCTACAGATTCGTTCTCATACTTCACTCAGCTGTTGCGCTTTGCCGATTGTGGATTCAAATGTAATACAGAGGAATTCTCTGAACAGGAAAAGCGTTGCGCTGTGATGCTCTACTATGACTTGTATGACAAGGCGGGTAATTATGACGGTATCTGCACAATGTTTGACGACCTGGCTTCCGAAAAACTGTTTGTTCAGGAATTCAAGGAGGTCGTCTCTTATCTGCGTGACAGATGCTCTGCACCGGAAAAAGTTGACAATTCAGTGTATAACGAATGGAATCCACTGCATCTGCATGGGGTATACACTAAAGCGCAGATACAGGCGGCACTCGGACTTTCAACGATAGACCGCAAGTCGCCTTCGCGGGAAGGCATGGAGCGCCTGAAAGATATAAAACTCGAGGCGATGTATGTGGATATTATCAAAAAGCGCGAAGAGGGTTCTCTGACTGCATATAAAGATTATGCCCAAAACCGTGAGTTTTTCCATTGGGAAACCCAGAATCGTGTGCGTGAGGGGAGTCGCGAGGCAGAGGCATACCGTAATGGCGAGAATAACATGCTCCTGTTTGTAAGGCAACAGGTGGAACATCCGGATTATGGTTGCAGAATGGGATTTACCTATTTTGGTCAGGTCACAATGGAGAGCATCGAGGGTTCTAAACCCATGCAGATAGTGTGGCATCTCGCCACGCCTATGTCTGAATCGACTTACGCCTTTGCGAGTCAATATAAAGCTATAGGATAATGCAGCGTATGGATAAGAGAAAATATATTGAGGTGGTGGCAGCCATTATCTGTGATGGCGGCAGGGTCTTTGCCACGCAGCGTGGTTATGGCGAATGGAAAGACTGGTGGGAGTTTCCCGGCGGGAAGATGGAGCCGGGCGAAACGCCTGAAGCGGCTCTGTGTAGAGAAATTAGGGAGGAACTGGCAACGAGGATAAGCGTCGGCGAACGGCTCACAACGGTCGAATATGATTACCCGAAGTTTCATCTGACCATGCACTGCTATCTCTGCACAGTGATGAGTGGTGAGTTGACGCTGCTGGAGCACGAGGGGGCAAAGTGGCTCGGGCTGGGTGAACTCGACTCGATGAGGTGGTTGCCCGCCGACGAACTGGTGATAGAACGGCTGAAAGCGAGGGCTGTGGAGGGCGAGACAAGATGAGATACTCAGAAAGCGAACTTGGCGGCAAGAGCATGTAAAAGAGTGGGAAAGTGAATCAGGGGCAATGGCAGACAAACTGACAAAGGAGCAGCGCCGTCACTGTATGGCACAGATACGGGGAAAGGGCACCAAACCAGAGATGGTAGTGAGGAAATTCCTCTTTGGCCGTGGCTTCCGCTACAGGCTCAATCATCCGTGGCTGCCCGGACACCCCGACATCGTGCTGCGCAAGTATCGCTCGGTCATCTTTGTCAACGGCTGCTTCTGGCATGGCCATGAGGGCTGCCGCTATTATGTGGTACCCAAGAGCAATACCGAATTCTGGAAGGCGAAGATAGCGCGCAACCGCACCCGCGACATAGAAGAGCAGCGCCGTCTCGCCTCGATGGGATGGCATTGTATCACCGTGTGGGAGTGTCAGTTGAAGCCAGCGGTGAGAGAACAGACACTGGAGTCGCTGGCGTTTACTCTCAACAGGATATGGCTCAACGACCACAGCGTAAGGAAGTATGAATTGGATGAGGAGGCTCCGGGCATGGTGGCCGAAGATGGCGAGCCTGAATAGGAAGATAGTGGCGCAGGCGATATTGGCCCCGAACGGCGGCGCGGCGATAAGCTCCGTGCGCATAAACGAAAAAACCGAGAAGCCCATGGCGTGGACTTCTCGGTCGAAGTGGGTTTGTGTTCCCTGTCTTGAGCCTCTTGTCGGATTCGAACCAACGACCCCGAGATTACAAATCACGTGCTCTGGCCAACTGAGCTAAAGAGGCGGGTGGGCAAGCGATTCTTATCGCGCCGCTACAACCTATTACCCTTGCTATGTTCCCATCCTGGGGGATTCACAGGGAGCTGGCCGTAAGAGACTTGCCCATTTTGCGGATGCAAAGGTACTACTTTTCGTGCTAAATCAAGCATGAAATGGTACATTTTTTTCTATTTTAACTAAAAAGCCATGCTTTATGGGGCTCGGAGGTACGCTCTTGGCAGCCAAATGTCGGTCAGAAATCGACTACGGTGATGCCGGCTCCGCCAAACTGCACATGCTCGTCGGCATAGTGGGTGACATTGGGGATGGCTCCGAGGTACTGACGGATGAGCTGGCGCAGGATGCCGTTGCCCTTGCCATGGAGGATGCGCACGCGCTGCATACCCATGAGGATGGCATCGTCGATGAAATGCTGCACGGCATTGAGCGCTTCGTCGCCACGCATACCCCGCACATCGAGGTCCTGGTGGAAGTTCTGGCGGTGACTGTCGATGGTCTGCTGGGTGAGGTGGGAGATGTTGTAGCTGCGCAGGTTCTCCATACGTTCGTCGGCATGGGTCTTGGGAGCTTCGGTGGTGGCGGCGCTCTGTGTGGCGTTGGCACGCTGCAGTCTGTCAACCCGCATACGAGTGCGCATGTCGCCAAAGATGACGCTGGCCATCTTGCCGTCGATGCGCTCGATGGTGCCCACCGACGATGCACCCTTGATGCACACGCTGTCGCCGGCTGCCAGTGGCTGCTGGCTGGCTTGGGCCTGCTGCCGGGCTTGCTCCTGGCGCTTCTGCTGTTGCTGCTGTTCGTTGGCGCGCTGCTCCTTGTGCTGCTGGCGTCGCTCCTTGCGCTGTTGAATCTGTGCCATCTTGCGGGCTATCATCTCGTCGTTGGCTTGGGTGTCGAGGTCGCTTACCTCCTGCTTGAACTGCTCCAGTTCCTCGCGGATGCGCTTGGTGTTTTCGCGTTCAGCCTGGCTCTCGCGTATCTCGCGTATGGTGTTTTCGATACGTCGGTTGCTCTCGCTCAATATTTCTTCAGCCTCCTGCTTGGCTCGGCGCAGTATCTCCTTGCGCTGTACGCCAATCTGCTCGATATCATGCTCATAGCGTTCTATCTGGCGCTCCAGCTCCTTCTCGCGCTGATGGATATTGGTGCGCTTGTTTTCCCAGTAACGCTTGTCGCGAACGATATCCTGCAGATACTTGTCGCTCTGGATGTAGTCGGAGCCCACGATGTCGCTGGCTTGGCGTATCACCTCTTCGGGGAGTCCTATCTTGCGCGCAATCTCGATGGCAAACGAGCTGCCGGGGCGACCTATGGAGAGTTGGAACAGAGGCTTCATCTCGTGGCGGTCGTAGAGCATGGCACCGTTGGCCACGCCCTCGTGCTCGTCGGCGAAGTGCTTGAGGTTCTGGTAGTGCGTGGTGATGACGCCCCAGGCTCCGTGGGCAAGAAATTGCCCCAGCACACTCTCGGCTATGGCTCCGCCGATGTTGGGCTCGGTTCCGGTGCCAAACTCGTCGATGAGTATCAGTGTGGATGGATTGGCCTGCTTCAGCATGTTCTTCATATTGAGCAGGTGGGAGGAGTAGGTGGACAGGTCGTTCTCGAGACTCTGCTCATCGCCGATGTCTATCATGATGTCCTTGAACATACCCACGCGCGAGCGTTCGTCTACGGGGATGCCCAGACCACACTGCACCATATACTGCAAGAGTCCGGTGGTCTTGAGGCAGACGGACTTTCCGCCGGCATTGGGACCCGATATGATGAGTATGCGGTTGTCGGTGGTGAGCTCTATATTAAGAGGTACGAGCGCGGAGGGAGTGGCAGAGTTTTGCTTGAGGCGCTGCTCGAGCAAGGGGTGGCGGGCTCGGGTCCAGTCGATGATGGGGGTGGCAGTCACCTTAGGTTCGGCGCACTGCATATTCTCGGAGAGAGAAGCCTTGGCGTGTACGAAGTCGATGTCGGCCAGAAAGTCCTGGGAGAACAGTATCTCCTCGGTATGGGGGCGTATGTCGTCGGCCATCTGCTTGAGTATGCGGATAATCTCATGTCGCTCATCGCTCTCGAGCTCGCGTATATGGTTGTTGGCCTCTACCACCTCGGCAGGCTCCACATACACGGTGCGTCCGCTTGCCGACTCGTCGTGTACGATACCACCTATCTTGCGCTTCAGTCCTGGCGCCACGGGCAATACCAGTCGGCCGTCGCGTAGGGTGGGGGCCACGTCCTTGTCTACAAGTCCTTCGCTCTGTGCCGAGCGGAGTATTCCACCCAGTATGCGCGAGATGGAACCCTTGGTTCGGGCCAGTTCGTGACGGATTTCAGCTAATTTGGGAGAGGCATTGTCCTTGATATGTCCGAATTTGTCTAATATGCGGTCGATGTCCTTCACTATCTGGGGCATGGGTATCACGCCCTCGGTGAGTGCCGCAAGGGCGGGGAAGATGAAGGCGGTATGTTCGTCGTCGGTATAGCGCTTGAGAAAAGCCACGACGTCATTCATCCTGGCAAGGGTGCGCATCAGCTCAAAGAGCTCAGTCTCTTCGAGGAATGTGCCCGTCATGCGGAGCCGCTTCATGCTTTCGCGAATATCGAAAAATGCATTTAGAGGGAAATCCTCTTCGCCCGAACGTATACGTTTCATCTCTCTAATCTGCTCCATAGAAGCATTGATGGCGTCTGCATCGGTCATAAACGCCATGTTGTCGATGCGCACGATGCCCAATGGTGAGAGACAAAGCGAACGAAGCATGTCGCGAATCTCATGAAAACCTATCTTAAATTCGAAATTATCAGGGTAAATCATACCGCAAAGTTACCACTTTTCCTGCATAAGGATAAGGAAAACGGAAATAATTTGAAAAAAAATCTGCAAAAGTTTGGCGGAACCAAAAAAACTTAATACCTTTGCACTCGCTTTTAAGGCACATCGACCTGCCAGCAATGATGAATGCATTGGAGAGATGGTAGAGTGGTCGATTACAGCGGTCTTGAAAACCGCCGTACCGAGAGGTACCGGGGGTTCGAATCCCTCTCTCTCCGCAAAGAGTTCAATGAGCAACATCGTTGAACTCTTTTTTTATGCTCTGAGCGGGCAGGCTTCTTTTATGGTTTTGATTGTAAACAGAATTCCGCCTTATGTTGTGGGACACTCGTTTATGTCGTTTTATACACTAACATCACCATTTCATACAAGCATACCTTCGTGCTCATTACCATTATAAAACAAAAGGCTATCTTTGCGACCAGATAATAACTATAATAAAAGCAATGAACAATATGCAGAAAATTATTAGAATAGTCTTGCCCTGGGCTTGCTTTGCACTCATTATCTGGGTGTGTCGCTTTAGAGGCTCCGATTACATCGATTGGAGATGGTTGATAGGTGCTGTTGGCATTAGTGCTGTTTGTTATGCGATGTTGTATGTGAAACGACATAAGATGCTTGGCAAAATAGAAGAGCATCGCAATCAGTTGAAGCAACAGGCGGAAGAGGCTATTGCGCCCGAATTGGAGAATATTAATGGCAATTGGCTGAAGAAGGACATGTTAAAACGTCGCATGATAAGGGAATATCTTGAAAAGAATACCGATTATTATGCTGATGTTGATGGCAATGACTCTATTAGGAAGGTGCAGGATTGGATATCTTCTCTGGAGTCGAGTATTTTCTTGCTTTTCTTGCCTTTTGGGGGAATAATCTTTTGGGGAATCGTTTTTATACTATTTGCATTATTACTTCATTGGTCGTTTCCAATCCAAATGGCTATATGTGGCGTAATGTCCGTTGTGGCAAGTGTCATTCTGATATGGCGGCGCAATTATGTGCTGGCTCCGATAGCCATTGGTCTTGCTGTAATGTTTCTTTATGGGCTTTTTAATGCAGGAATAGATGGAGTGGAAATGCCGGCCTACCACATGGTGATGGAAAACGAAGGAAATATCTTTCTTGCCCCATCGCATGCGGATTACACCATGTGGGGTAGCATCGTGATACTATGTGTCACAAATATTTGCCTTGCTTTATATCCTTTGTTGAAGAAAAAAACATTGGTGATTTACGCGATATTAATCTTAGTGGTCGTTGAGGCAATACGTTACGGTGTTCATATGGACGTGACGCCCGCTATTCCCATCTCATACTCGTATTATCTGTATGTCTTGTTGTGTGCCGTCAATGCCGACTTGGCGGTTATGCTCGGCATATCGTACAATGCAGCGTTTATACTATTGTTCGTTTATTTGGTATGGTTGCTTCCTGTAATTTTTGCCCTGCCTGCTTTCGTAAGGTCCTGGAAGGGGATGGGCGAACTTAAAGAGCTATAGGGGGCAAAACGAAATGTGGAAACAGGTTGAATATACGTACTTGACTTGAAAACCTTGTGTATTAATGTATTTATGGGTTTTATTGAGTGCGTTGACGTATGCAGATTGTAGAAACGAAATGTAACATGAGCTTTACATTTGCTTTACGTTTCAGGTGTTTTTGAATGGTGTTTTAATAGAATAATATAACATGGCGGCCCTGGTGGCCGCTTTTATGGTTTTATGAGCTGGATGAGGCTTAAAATCGTGTGGCCTTTGATATTATTATGCTTAAAAACATTCTATATAGTTATTATATGGTATATTTGCACATTAAACGAGAATAATATGGCAAAAGTTATACATGTGCACCTCCTGAATAGAGGCCGGTATGAACGGAAGGATTACTACTTTTCTAGTATTTCAGCAGTTTACACGGTTTTAACGCCAGAGGACGTAGGAGTAACCAAGAGCTACCTGCTACACGCAGGACTGTCTGGAAACGGCTCTGTGGCCACTAAAAGCGCTATTATCAAGCAATCTGCGCTTATCCGGTGCAGTCACAAGCAAGATGCGGAGGAAGAGGCTTGGTGAATCATATTTGCGTGCCTGGCAAGATGGCCTTTAAGGATCATTTTCCTGACATTAGGAAAATGATCTTTTTTTATGCAAAAAAGGGGTTAGGTGGACAGTTAGGTGGACAGTTAGGTGGACAAAAACACCTTTGCAAAAACGAAATGCTTAGTTTAGGTGGACATTTAGGTGGACACATTTAACACATTCAGAACTGTTTTCACTGACCGAGTAGACCAAAAGCAAGTAAAAACTGCTGTTTTTTTTAGTTTTAGAGGGGCAAAATACACGTGTTTGCCCATATTTGATAGGCAAATTTCACCTGAAAGTGCCTTAAATCAGTAGTTTGCGAGATTTGACGTGAAATTTGCATGCACGATTCGTTCACTACTCCAGTCGAATAAGACCAATGACCAATGCTACAGAATGGATTTCAGAACATGGCAACTCGAAAGGATTATATTCCTTGTTATCAGATACTATTAGGACATGCTCCTTGTCGCTTCCTGGTTTGATACGCTTAATAAGTGGTCCTTGAGCTGTGTCCAAGATATAGGGTTTGTTCCACTGAAAGAACAGACCAGACATAGAAACGCGCTTGCATGCTACGATGTCACCAGACTGATACGTAGGCTGCATGCTTGTTCCCTTTACAGGAATAAGGAAATCTGCCCCCTTGAATGCCGGCACCACATAGCGCTCACATTCGTATTCCAAAATGGTCTGGTCAGAAGTAAGAACTCCAGCCATAGCACTTAATGGAATCAATGGGATTCCATCTCCAACATTCTTAGTGGCTGACGCAACAGGGAGTTTGTCGTTCTTGTACATAGAGCCTTTTCCGACTAATAGCCACTCTATATTCAAATTAGGGTAATTCTCTAAAATTGTATTAATCTTATCTAATCCTATACTTTTGCTTATAGCATTGACATAACCGTTTGCGACACCGATATTTGCCTCAAACGCTGAAACCGTTGTTTTCTCTGCCTTACAAAAGGCTTTTACTCTATCTTTAACGCTCATAAAACTCATTTATTAGAAAAAATCTCTAATTTTGTTTTGTGGTTAGAGTATTTCTCTATATCTTTGCCAACGTATTCAATTAGTGAACGATGCGCCAAAGATACGAAATAAAATCGAGAAGCGTGTAAGAACGAAGAAATTTAACAAAGAAATATGTTGCAGAAAGAATTTGAAGAGCGCATTGGTCGCTCAGTGACAAAACAAGAGTATGTTGAGGCTAACGCCATGTATATGTCAGCCGGAGACATAGACAAGGACACATTCTGTAGGGAATGGTTGATGATTGGCAGCAGTGCACTGGTTACGGGTTTGTTAGAAACGGCATACCAGAATGGCCAGAAGGTTCAGAAACTGGAGCTGCTTCGCAAGGAGGCAGTTGAGATTTTCCATGATGCTGCTGATGCCATGTTGGAGATTGTGCAGGGGCTTGTAGCCGGTGAAAAAGCTGAGCATACTGCAAAAGAGGAGGAGGCCGCAGAGCAGCTTATCCGCAAAGCCTGTTGGCTGGTAGGAGACAAGGAGGTTGTACGTCGGAAAATCAAGATGGGTATGGCTCTGACGGAGAAAGACAAGGACTATATCAACGAACACTTAAAATAAGGAGGTACGAATATGAACAGACGTATTGTGATGGAACGCGGTAATGTGGTAAAGATAGCCCTGGCCATGAACTGTACTCGAGAAATGGTAAGCAAGGCGCTGAACTTTAAGAAGGACAGTGCACTTGCTCGTAGAATCCGCTTTGTTGCCAAGGAGCAGTATGGCGGTATTGAAATCGGTAACAAATAAAATAGGAGGAAGGGTTATGATGGGCTTGTTGAAAGCGGGTGCCAGGTTGGCCATAGCCTTTGTGCTTGGTTTTGTATTCAGTTGGTTTGTACTCAGTTTTGCCTGGAGCCTTGACACTATGACGCTGGCAGAAAAGATTGTCGGCGTGGTATATGCCATAGGCATGATGCCACTGTATGAGGGTGCTGTGAGAGTTTTGAAGCTGCAATGAGATTGTAGCTACTTTGGAACAATGGATTAAGCAACTATGGAGTATTACAAAAAGACATTATGCGTAACCTTTGACGAGTTGACCACAAATGGAATCATAGCGGGTTCAACTCTTATGAAGAACGTGCAGCGCGGTAATATCGTGTGTGCTCGTCAAGGCAAAGGTGAAGGCAACTATGCTCTGTACGTTTATGCGTCGCTCCCTATGAAGTACAGAATGATGTTTGAAGCGAAGTACGGCAAGCCGGCTGATGTGTTGAAAGCCCAGGAACTGAAGGAATGGGTGAAGGAAGATGACAAGGGCCGTGCTTTTTTTGAAGCGTTTGAGTATGATTTGAACGGTGTTCAAACGCGACTGAGCCAAAAGCTCATTGACGAATATACGAACAATGCCAGTGTGTTGAAGATGCTCTGGGAGCGCATGAACGAGCTGACCAGTACGACCCATGCCCTGGGCGGTGGCAGACGTGGTGACCTCTGGGATATAGTCTTCACCCAAAGCGAGAAGCTGCGCGATGTAGTGCAGCACACGCTGCCGAAGAACCTGGCACGTCTGAAAGAGAAGATGAGCCAGTTCAAGAAAGACGGTTATCGGTCGCTAATCAGTGGCAAGGTTGGCAACAGCAATACTCTGAAGCTGACAGCTGAGGCCCAGCAGCGCCTCATCGCTCTGAAGAGGTGCAAGGTGCCTGTATATACCGACGGTCAGATATTCGACACCTTCAACCAGGAGTGTGCGGGCAAAGGGTGGAAGCCATTGAAGAGCATCAGGAGCCTAAAGATGTGGTTAGAGCGTGCTGACGTGGAACCGTTGTGGCATGATGCCATATACGGCGAGATGAGCGCCCATCAGAAGTTTGACCGCCGCCACAAGACGCAGTTGCCAACAATGCGTGATGCGCTCTGGTATGGTGACGGTACCAAACTGAATCTGTACTACAGGGATGATGACGGCAAGGTAAGGACTACGAGCGTGTATGAAGTAATCGATGCTGCGACAGAGGTGTTCCTTGGTTTCTGTATCAGCGACACCGAGGACTATGAAGCACAATACATGGCCTACAGGATGGCTATTCAGGTGAGCGGGCACAAACCTTACGAGATTGTGCATGACAACCAGGGTGGTCACAAGAAAGCGAACAGCAGCGGAATGCTGGACAAGATCTGTCACATACACAGAACCACTGCCCCTTACAATGGCGCCTCGAAGACCATTGAGAGCGTCTTCGGCAGGTTTCAACAACAGGTGCTGCATAAGGACTGGCGCTTTACCGGTCAGAACATTACCGCAGTGAAAGCAAGCAGCCGCCCGAATATGGAGTTCATCGAGGCGAACAGGGATAAATTATACACCCTTGACGAACTGAAAGCCGCCTATCTAAAAGCCCGTACCGAGTGGAACGAGATGGCTCATCCGGCTACAGGGGAGCAGAGGATGAAGATGTACCAAGAGAGCGAGAACCCAGAAGCCCCCATAGTGACTGCCAGCGACATGATAGATATGTTCTGGGTGACATGCGACAGGATGAGCACGTTCACAAGCAGTGGTATCGAGGTTACCGTCAAGGGCAAGAAGAGGGTGTATGAGGTGATGAGCGAACCAGGAGTGCCCGATATTGAGTGGCGCAGGAAGCACACCTATCAGAAATTTGTTGTGAAATATGACCCGTACGACTTCCATAGTATACGCCTCTACTGGAAAGACAAAGCCGGTGAGCTGCGCTTTGAGCGTGTGGCCGAGCCCTACATCGTCATTCATCGTGCCATTCAGGAGCAGACCGAAGGTGAGGCCATCTTTATCAGACAGCAGCAGACCGCTGCCGAGCAGTGCCGAATAGAGCGCCAGGTTGCCGCCAAGACCATTGAGTATGCTGAAGGCGTAGCTCCCGAGCAGAACGGACTTGTGACGCCAGACCTGAAGGGCGTGAGAGCAGACGTGCAGAGGCAGATAGAAAGACGTACACGGAAGTACAGCCGCGAGCCCGAAGAACTGAGCCTTGGAAGGGTAACGAAGAAGATTAGCAAGATGGACTGGAGTGAGCTGGATGGCCATGCGCTCACAGTTGACCTCAAAAAGACCGCCGAGAAACTATAACGAAAAGAGAAAAAACTGACTTTTAAGCATAAGAAACATGGAACAGAAACAGAAAGAGCAAATCACGCAACGTCTGAGAACGTATGTGGCAAAGTACCCAAGCCAGAACAAAGCTGTGGGTAGCCTTAAAGGCACCAGTGCCGGAACTGTAAGCAACATCCTCAACGGCAAGTGGGAGAACATCAGTGAGGAAATGTGGCGTAAAGTTGGCGAGCAGGTAGGTACCGTCGGCCAGGAACAGGGGTGGACCATTGTGGAAACCGGACCGTACCAAGAAATCAGCTATGCCCTGAGTGACGCCCAAATGTTCAAGAATGTGACTTGGGTGGTAGGTGAAGCCGGCTGCGGCAAGACCACCACGGCGCGCATCTATGCTGAGGAACACAAAGAGGTCTTCTACCTGCAGTGTTCTGAGGACATGCACAAGGGAGAATTCGTCAGAGAGATTGCCCGGCTGACCGGTATCAGAACTGAAGGTTTCACCGTGCGCGAGCTATGGCAGTCTATTTTGGACAATCTCATCCAGATGGACGCCCCACTGATGGTGTTCGACGAGGCAGACAAACTTACTGAAAGTGTATTCCACTACTTCATCAGTCTGTACAACAAACTGGAGGACAAGTGCGGTGTTGTCTTCATGAGCACAGACTACATCATGAAGCGCATCGAGAATGGTCTGCGCTGGAAGAAGCCAGGCTACAAGGAGTTCTACAGTCGTATAGGCAGGAAGTACTTTGTGCTTGAAGACACCTCTGTGAATGATGTGTATGCGATATGTACCGCCAACGGCATCAAGGAACATAAGGACCTGGACGAAGTTATCAAGGATGCTGAAGCCTGCGACTTTGACCTGCGAAGAGTGAAGAAGAGTATCCATAGAATCAAGAGAAGCAAATAAGACCATGGGTAGAGCATTGACAGTAAAAGAAGTGCTGAACAAGAGGCGTCAGACTTTTCCTTTTGAAGGGAAATGGGCTGATGCCTTCGGGCAGCCTGAGCGCACAGGCGTATGGTTCATCTGGGGGCGTTCGGGTAATGGTAAGACCAGTTTCGTGATGCAGTTGATAGCAGAACTCTGCAAGTATGACCGCGTGGCCTTTGACAGTATGGAAGAGGGCGACAGCCTGTCGATGAGACAGAAGCTCGTGCGTCACGGTCTGAGCAATGTAGGCAGCCGTCTTCACCTGTTGAATGCAGAACCTGTGGCAGAACTTAAAGAGCGTCTGGCGCGGCGCAAGAGTTATAACATCATCGTAATAGACTCCTTCCAATATACACAAATGAGTTATAGAGACTACATCCTGTTCAAAGAGCGCAACAAGGACAAGCTGATTATCTTCATCAGTCATGCCAAGGGTAACGCTCCCAGGGGCAGTGCAGCAGAGGGCGTGATGTATGATGCCACTCTGAAGATATGGGTTGAGGGCTTCAAGGCATTCTCCAAAGGCCGCTTCATCGGTCAGACAGGAGAATTCACCATTTGGGATGAAGGAGCCGTACGGTATTGGGGAGAAATAAGTAAAACAACAGAAATATGAATGATTACAAACAGGGCGACACCATCTATATTCTGATGGGGGCCATGAGCGCCCATGGACTATTGGAAGACTGGCTGCAGCACAACTACGAATGTGACCTAATGATTCGGCGTTACAAGAAGAAAAAGAGAAAAATGGTAGTAGAGACAACCAGCCTGATATGGGCCAACCGCATAGTACAGTGGCACAGCTATGACCAAGTAACATATAGTAGCAAAAATGAGAATGAGCAAAGTAAAACAGGTGATAGAATTGGATAGCCCGGCACTGAACTCCAGACATCAGCGGCTGACAGGGCTCGTGCAACAGTGCAATTATTGCTGTGGTAACGGATGGTTCTGGGGTAGGGACCAGTGGGGCGATGGCATCAAGACCGAATGCCCGATGTGTCAAGGCACAGGCTATGTGCGTCCAATCATAATCATAAAATGGGAAGCAGTATGCGAGAAGAAGTAACAAACTATGCACAGTTTTATGCATTATTGAAGCGTATCCCCTATGCGGGTGACAAGGAAGACCTGAAACGTGACTTGGTGTATCAAGGTACCAACGGACGCACGGAGAGCCTTCGAGAAGTGAGTAAGGCAGAGTATGACAACATCATTGCCACGATGAAGAAAGCATGTCCTGACAATGGGCGTAGTGCTGCATGGCGTGAAGAGTTGCGACATAACAGGAGCATCTGCCTAAAGCTCTTGCAGCAGATAGGTATAGATACTACCAATTGGACCTGTATCAACGATTACTGTAGGAGCCCGAAGATTGCAGGATGTGAGTTTCGCGAACTGAGCACCGATGACCTTTGGGAACTCTCAAAGAAACTTCGGATGATTTTGAAGAAGCACAATGAATTGTAACCTCAATATTTACACTTTAATTTTTAACAAAATGGCAAAAAGACAGAAGAAGACCGTCATCACAGGCGTAAGCCGTGAGGTGGCAGACGAAGCATTTGCAACCTTCGCTAAGGCAGACGCAAGTATCAACAAAATCAATGCAGAGATTGAGCTGCAGTGTGCGAAAATTCGCGAGAAGTATCAGGACAAGCTGGCTTCGCTGACATGTGACCGCGAGTGTGCCTTTGACACCCTCCAGGCATACGCCACCGAGAACCAAGCAGAACTGTTCACCAAAAAGAAGAGTCTTGACATGGCTCACGGTACCATCGGTTTCCGCACGGGTACACCAAAGCTGAAGACCTTGAAGGGCTTCACTTGGGCAAGCGCCCTAAACCTTGTGAAGGAGTTTCTCCCAGAGTTTATCCGCACCTCGGAGGAGGTCGCCAAGGATAAACTCCTTGCAGACCGTGACGTGGAGGGAATGACCGACAATATGGCCAAATGCGGCATTCAGGTTGTCCAGGATGAAACGTTCTACGTCGAGCCTAAGAAGGAGGACGTTGGATAGGAAATAGAGGCGGAGCGCCTAAAAAGTGGCGTTTCGTTCCTTATGTGAACTGAAAATGAGGCATTTTGCAAAGAATGCCTCATTTTTTTGACATTATCCAAAGATAAATCGCTATCTTTGCATTGTATGCCCCACGGAAGAAGCAAAGAACTGATAGAATACCGAGACCAGAGGATGTTTGAGCGGTACTACTACTGGACTGAAATTCGCCGACTTAGGTTTGATGACGCCATTAAGAAGTTGAGCGAAGACGAATTCTTTGTATCAGAAAGCCGCGTGATGCAGATTGTCCGTAGAATGATTCAAAGCGGAGCCACTTTTGATGGAAAAAGGATTGAGCGGCCTCTTTTTACCGGATTCAAAGTCAAAGCTAAAGTTTCTTTGCCGAAATCACAATCTTGTCAGGAGCGTGAACTTTCATTATTTCCCGATTGATGTCGCTTACTACAAGCGAATACACGAATTCATATATTTTTATGCCATGGCTCCAGGTGTAGAACCGCGACAATTCCCGGTTGAGTTCTCCATCTCCTTCCGGTCGAAATCCCTGTAATATCTTATGTAACGTGTCTGCCATTTCTGCGCGCTCAAGAGTTTTTTCAATTGTGCCTGAGCCGAAGTGAGTATCATCGTAGCAGTCAATAATCAAACGGACATTCACTTTCGCCTTTCCTTTTTGGCTCTTTACGCTGAGGTTAGACCATTCCGTTTCAGGAATGTTAACCAGTACTGCCGGGAAAGTGACAGAATAAGTGTCCATATCCACCTTGTCTATCGCCTCCAACTGGCCGTAGTCCTCATCCACCATGGAGAGTGAAGGCATATTTTCCTTGATGTGATTAATGAGATGATAAATCAATGATTCCATCTTTTATTCTTTGTATTGATTCATTAATAATTTTGTTTACCTTCACGCGAAGCTCGGCGGAGTCGCCCATAAACTGGCGCTGAGGGATATTGGCATGAACGGAGATTTTCTTTTTCTTGGTAAGCGCAAGGCCTTTCCATTTTTCTGCTTCAACAGGCAATTCTTTAGGCAGTTTACCCTTTCCTTTGATACCAGCAAGCGAATAGACCATGCGCCAGGCATACTTCCGCATCCGTTCCGTGACAGTGGGATGTGTGGTGATATTCCCCCCGTCATTGTGAATGGCAGCATACGGCACAGGATTCTCAACCGTGACTTGTCCAGGAGTTGTACTTGCCTGAATGGAGCGCATCAGGTGGTCCCGTCGTGATGTGAGCGGCGTGTATTTGGCATCGGGGGAACTGCTGTCTTGCCTCCTGGTTCTCTTCCATGGATGCAGTCCACCGTCGAGCCATCCACCATCACGAAAGTTCTGTCTGAAGTGATTCACAGCTATCACTCCAACTTTTCGTGGAAGCCGATTGTTAACTTCCTTCAGAATTTCATTTTTGGCTTTTGTGACCAGCTTTTCAATGTCTTTGGCGTCCATGGTCAGAAAAAAATGAGATAAAAGACTATAGCGGCAACAATTCCACCGAGAACAGTACAGAGCCAGTCTATCCAGTCCCATTGATTGTCGTAGAGACGGTCTTTGAGTTCGAGGCACGATGCAGCGACGATGGCTGTATATAGGGCTGCATAAAACGAACCAGCAAGTGTAGCTACGATAAGACCACCGATAAAGTGCTTATAGCGGTTAGAAACTTCGAAAAACTTAAAAATTTTGTTCATAATGTTTGTTTATTAAAGTATTATTATTATCTTTGCGAAGACTTAGAAATAAGTTGTGTGTGTTTCGACACACATCTGGCGCCGGGGTGTTCCTTGAGAGACCCGGCT
>ULIZ01063919.1_pt1 | contig 51819 bp, 45 predicted proteins | sample 1950601 | NCBI WGS metagenome assembly ULIZ01 (sample SAMEA4835456, study PRJEB28245) | human gut metagenome | biome: gut microbiome; material: fecal sample | place: Denmark | collected 2008 | reverse complement strand
CTCCAGCAGCACAAAGGTCATCTCCAGCAGCGCAGAGGTCATCCCCAGCGGCGCAGAGGTCATCCCCAGCGGCGCAAAGGTCATCTCCTGCGGCACAAAGGCCATCTCCAGCAACGCAAAGGTCATCCCCAGCAGGCAAAGGTGGAATACGCCCGTACAGCCACGTTGGTGCCCGAGTTAGAGCGTAAGATTTCTGTCAAGGAGAACGACATCGCCTTCTTGGCTGGTAAAAATCCGCAGGTGATACATCGCTCCATTCTTCCCGAAGAAGTGAAGTTGCCCGAGTCACTGCCAGTGGGTCTCCCCCTCCACTCTGCTGGAACGGCGCCCCGATGTGCGTGAAGCCGAGCAACGCCTGAATGCCAGTAACGCTGCCGTGGGTATGGCATTTACCAACCTCTTTCCACGCATCACGCTTACAGCCAATTACGGTTTGGAGAGCAAGCAAATGTCAGACTTCTTCAAGTCGCCCATTCACTACCTCGGCGCCAACCTGCTGGGTCCGCTTTTCGCCATGGGCAAGAACCGCGCCATGCTGAAAGCGCAGAAAGCAGCCTACGAGCAGGCCTGCTATGGATACGAAAAAGCTGTGCTCAGTGCTTTCAAGTTATGCTCGCTGCAGAAGTTGAGAATTTATTCCTTGTTGAGCATATTTGTTAGCAGGCCATACATCGGCTGTCCGCTAAAATGTGTACCTTTGTCCATGGTTACTTGAATTGAAATTTACAACAAGAAACAAAGGTAACTAAAAGGGCTGAATTCCAAGCGAGGAACCCAGCCCTAATTCTTTATGTTCAAAAATCTTTAGCGGACAGCAATATATTACAAACGTGAGGATGTGGAAACACTCCCCTGTTAAATCTAACCCTCATAAATAGAACGAACTATGGAATACGAAACCATCAGCAAAGAAACATCCGAGAAGAAACAGCTCTTCTCGGGTATCAAGACCTAACGATTCGTATACGAACAATGGCACGGACACACCGTCCTCTATTTGAGGGCGAACTCTATCTCACAGGACGAGAGGTATGCGAAAGACTCTTTTTATCTCCTTGTACCTTACAGGATTATCGGAACAAGTGTATTCCCCCATAAACACAGATAGCAGGAATGATATTCTATCGTATGTCTGACTTACAACGGATTTTGGCGGAGAGTTATGTTAGGCGGAATACTCGATAGCTTGCTCTACCATCAACTTCGCTTCATCAAGCAGAGCCTTGGACTCTTTGCGCAGGGCAAAACTCTTGGACACACGCTCCGAGAGTTCTTTCTGTATATAGGCAGGAAGTATCGGAATAACTACTTGCGCTATTTCCGACGGTTTCCAATGCTGTATTATAGAACCGCCAGCATCTCTTTCTGCCTGCATTCTGACAATGGGAGAATTGAGCAGGAGCGTGAGATAGTCAGGCAGTACATCCTTATCTTTCACCGACAAGTGAAGTATCGCTCCCGAAGTGATGACATCCGCATCCTCATCCATCTTGCAAGCAATGCCCACACTGCCATCTTTCGACAGCAGAATAGTATCTTTCTTAGGTCGTAGAGCTGTGGCAAATGCTTTTCGGTCTAAGCGAACACTCGGACTGTCAAGCCCAAACTTGCTAAGGTCTGCCACTCGTACGAAAGGCACTCCCTCCTCTTGATAGGCTTCACTACCCGGCTCAATGGATTTTTGGATTTTCACTACCTCTCCTAACCGTTTTGTCGGTATTGTGGCCAACTGCATATCAAGATAATCGTACTTGGGTTGGTAATACTCTGCATCCAATCGTCCACTAACAAGAAACGACAGAGAGAAACGCTTTACCGTAACAACTGCCCTTTGCTGGTCTTGCGTATTGTCCATGACACCCAATTCTTTGAGCAACAGCCACATCGCCAAACGTTCGTGTCTTGCCAATTCTTTTTGCAGACTCTTGTATATCAAATACTTACCCCCCCCCGTTTCTATTACATGCTCTACGCTTAGTTTCGCTTCTTCAAGGAGTTGCGAGGCTTCCTTGCGTAGGGCAAAGCTCTGCCTAATGTGCTGGGCAATCTCTTCTTGCACCTCAGGAAGAATGAGAGGGATGGGGATATTTTCAAACTCCTGCTTGCCGATGCCTGTAAGTATCGTACCCGAACAGCCTTTTTTTAGTAGTTGCTGGATGGGGAATGACTTGAACAGCGTGAGCAATGTCTCGGAATTGATTTGGGTAGAACGCACCACATAGAAACCTGTGGAGCAGAGGGCGTTGTCGTAATCATCCGTTATCAATGCACAACTACTCAAAGAACCCTCAATAGAGGAAACAATCACGTCGCCTTGGGTTACAATGCGCCTTGCACGTGTAGGCAGGTCTTCGCCATTTTCATACGTACATCCCGTAATGTCGCCTGACCTGCCAATGTTAGCTAACTCAATGTACCGATATTTCACACCACGTTCTGGCGTGTAGTTGCCGTCTTTGATGACGCAGACCTCACCAAGAGGAGCTACACCTCCTGCGTACGCCGATACCGCTTTGATATAGTCCTCATACTTGGGCAGATAATACTCTGCGTCAATTCGTCCGCTTTCGAGGAAACTCTCTTTGAGCGTCTTAACATTGTAGGCATCGGGATTAGCTGCGAAGTCCTGCATACCTAAACACTCCAAGAGGTAATCTTCAGCAGAGAAGTAGAGATGCTTAGAAAGTTCCAACTTGTCAAATGACAAATAAGTTAATTTCTCTACTTCTGCATTAACGCTAACAGGAAATTTCGGAATTGATATTTCCTGAAACTTTGCTGGGCTGAAATTCGCTTGATTTCCTACCATAGAATACCGTTCAATCTCCATTCTACCATATTTACAATTAAGGTAGGCTACTAATGTGGCAGAGTTGATTATAGACTTATTAGGTCGTACCCGGAAAAGGTATGAAGCAAAAGCGAAGTCATATTCTTTAGGTACAAGAGCACTCTTACCTACCAATTTAGGGTTACCATTTGTTCTGCAAATTAAAACATCGTCTTTGTGTAATTTTAGTTTCTTAAAAGTCTCTTTGTTTATAAGATTGCAAAACTTTGCAGGTTCGGTAATAAAGGAGCTATCAAACTCATTCAAGCGTAAGACAGGATAACCCTTTCTTTCTTCATTCAATTCTTTGGATGTGCCATATTGAGAGAATAGGATACAATTTGAGGCTTTAACACTATCTGAATATGGTAATCTTTCAGAGTTATAAAACTCTGCTTCCATTCGAGTGATGCCTGTGGCATGAACTCGTTGCAGAGTAATCTCTACAATTCGCAGCCCCTCCAACAAAGCCTTGTACTTTACTTCGTCAAAGGGGCATCCGCGAAAAAAGAGAGTTTCTCTTTCTTGGCAAACTCCGCAAAGGCCTCGGCTATGCCGTCCTCGGTAAGTCCATCATGGTTAAAAAGGTCGTGCTTGACGATAAGATGCCCGTGGGTGTCGAGCAAAGGAACAATCTCCCCTTCCTCGTTGGTGGTGCTGCGATAAATCTTGTCGCCGCTGTTGTCCTTGCTCGGTTCTTGCATTGTGGCAAAAAAGATGTTGTAGTCATCTACCCGTGGGCAGAGTGTGTCATCCCACTTCTGCACGAAGAGAACACTCGTCTTTGTGCCTGTGTGGGGCTTAAATACATTACCATGCAAGCCCACCACAGCAAGAATGCGACAACGGTCAGCTATATATTCACGCAAAGCCTTGTCGCTGCTGTTGTTAAAACGTCCTTGTGGCAGAACGATAGCCATGCGCCCTCCAGGTTTGAGGAAATCGAGGTTACGTTCCACAAAGAGTATGTCTCGGCTCATATTGCTTGCCTGCTTGAGCTTAGTCTTACGGAATGTGCCGTCGCTCATCTGATAAATGGTCTCGCCCGCGTTGGCTAAGGCTTCAGGGAATGTTGGTTCGCCTTGCTCAATATTTGCACCCTTTGGAGCATTCTTGAGCTTCTCCATAGACACACTACGGCTCATATCATACTTGGCAAGGATACGGCTCTCCTTGACATCCCCTGCAAAGGGTGGGTTCGCCATCACAATATCGAAGTTGAAATCACGGTAGCTGTCCTTTCGGGTTCTTAGTTTTTTGAGCTTCTTCCATCCCTCAAAATAGGTGTCTTGCCAATCCTCGCTGTCGAGATTTTGTTCCCAACGTTCGTAATCGAGCGTGTTGAGGTGCAATACGTTGGTCTGTCCGTCACCAGCAATGAGGTTAAGCGTGCGAGCCACACGCACCGCCTTTTCGTCAAAGTCGATGGCAAAAACGTTATCGTTCACATAGTCGGTACACTCTGCAGGCTTCTGTTCCAATGTGAAGAGATGGCTACGCTCCAAGCCTTTTTCTTTAAGGATATTCTCCCAAACATGGAAAATGGTGTGTACGGGGAAGCCACAACTTCCAGCAGCTGTATCTATCATCTTTTCGCTTGCCTTGGGGTTGAGCATCTTCACGCACATGTCGATGACGTAGCGAGGCGTGAAGTATTGCCCTTTCTCGCCCTTACTGCTCTTGTTGATAAGGTATTCAAAGGCTTCGTCCACCACGTCAAGATTGGAGTTGAAGAGTTTGACATCCTGTAGTGATGCCACGCAGACGGAGAGATGAGAGGGAGTGAGCAGTATCTTGGCATCGGTGCTGAATACGCCCTCCCATTTGTTGCGTGCTTTGTCAAAAAGATTTTGGATGCGTTCTTTGAGTTCGGTCTCTGTGTCGCCATAGTTGCGGAACTCGAGGTGGCGTGTTTTGTTGCGCCCACTCTCCATTTCATCAAAGAGCTTGGTAAAGATGAGCTTAAACACTTCTTCAAATACATCTACGCCTGCGCCAGCCAGTACCTCGTCCTCCATTTCGAGTATGAGGTCTTTGAGCGACTTACGCTCGCTGATGAGTTTGTCCTTTTCGATAAGGTCATCTATTGTCCACCGCTCAGAAAGAATATCCGAGAGCTTTTGGTCGGCTCTTGGAATAGTACTGATGTCCTCGAAATAGTTAGGGTCTTTGCGGTGATAATAGGAGATGCTCTTACCGTTGCTCCATACACCGATGGGCGCTCCTGTAGCATTGCAATAGCTCTTGAGTTGCTCCTTACCATCCTTGAGCTTTGGCTTTTTTACCTCAACAATGATATATGGACTGTCGGTTTGTTGCTTGTCGAAAATGACAATGTCGGATCTCTTCTTTTCCCGACCAAAGGTGACCTCGTACTCCAGTTTGATGCGAGAAAGCGGATAGCCGAAATCTTCTGTCAGCACCAAAAGATATAATTGACGCACAACCTCCTCGGGAGTGAGTTTGATTTCCTGTTTACGGCAGATGCAGGTCAAAGAGGGAACAGGACCCTTTTTCCCCTCTTTGATAACGATGCGAGACTCCAATTCGGCAATCTTTTCTTCCGAGAAAAGACTGAGGTCGTGCTCTGACCCTTTTGTTATATCAATCAGCTTCATTGTGTATTTTATTTCTTATTGGGTACTAACAGGTCTCTTACATACATGTTTAATATCTTTGCTATTTTATAGAGCGTAGGCAATGAAGGCTGGTGCTTGTTGGCAACGTAGAGGTTGACCATGTTAAAGCTTTCGCCCAAACGGATCGACAGTTCCATTTAACTCATTCCTCTTTCTTACAATGCTTTTCTTATTTGTTGAGACCATAATTTTACGAATGCAAAATTACACAATTCTATTGGGTAATGTGCAGATAATTGCTTTTATTTTCACTTGAACTCGCTCTTTCCTCTATCAGCCTGTCTATATCCCTTGATATCTTCTGGTCAATGATTTGAGCATAAATCTGTGCACTCGCAATGGAAGATTGGTATGAGAGCCACAAGCGTTATCAGACTTTCATGCAAAAGGCTTGCCGCCGAAACACGCTGCTTTTGGAGTTGGGCGTGGGCTACAATACTCCAACCATCATCCGCTTCCCTTTTGAGCGGATAGCATCGCAGGCGGATAACATTACATTGGTGCGCATCAATCGAGACTACGCCGAGAAGCAGGCCCCTGTGCGCTCTTTCATCCCGTTCCGTGAGGATATGAACAAGATACTAACCGATATACTGAAATAAACGGATAGCAAGATATATGGAATCCTTGGCACTGCTGTACGAAAATCAGCGAAGGTTGCCGACATAATTCAGGGGCTTTCCCGTCAGACAATGCTGCTGAGCGTACAAAAAATCCCTATCTGCTGCTTGCGGATAGGGATTGTTATGGTTATGAATGACGACAGGAGATTACTCTGCGTCATCGGTCTTCTTCTTACGGGTAGCGCGCTTCTTGGGCTTTTCCTCCACTTCCTTCTTGAAGCCTGCGAGTTCGCTGTCAATCATGATACGACCGCAATATTCGCATACGATAATCTTCTTGTGCATCTTGATATCTATCTGGCGCTGTGGTGGAATCTTGTTGTTGCAACCGCCACAGGCATCACGCTGCTCTACGGTGATACCGAGACCGTTGCGGGCGCTCTTGCGGATGCGCTTGAAACTTGCCAGCAGACGGGGCTCAATCTTAGCCTCGAGCTCGCGGGCTCTGGCCTTGAGCTTCTCCTCGTCGTCGCGAGTTTCCTGCATGATTTCGTCGAGCTCGCCACGCTTTTCAGCCAATGCATCAGTGCGGTCGGCGATGATTTCCTTGGTCTGCTCGAGTTCCTTCTTCTTCTCGTCGATGCGAATGATGGCATCCTTTATCTTCTTGTTACAGAGTTCCACCTCGAGCGACTGGAATTCAATTTCCTTGGTCAGCGTGTCATACTCACGGTTGTTCTTCACGTCGTTGAGCTGCTCCTTGTATCTTTCGATACCTGCCTGTGCCTTGGCTATTTCGCCCTTCTTGGCAGTCACGGCACTCTGGAACTCATTGATGTCGCCTTCGATTTTCTCCACACGGGTCTTGAGACCTTCGAGTTCGTCGGCCAAGTCCTGTACTTCCAGAGGCAACTCACCGCGCAATGCGCGCTTCTCGTCGATAGCCGACAGAGTAACCTGCAGCTGATAGAGCGCCTGCAGCTTCTCCTCTACGGTCAATTCAGTAGGTGATTTTTTTACCATAATCGTATTAAAAATAAATGATGGGATTGGTGTCGATGGCCGAAATTTCGCATTTCACACCCTCACACTGCTCCTCTATGATTGTTTTGAATATTTCTGTCGTAAACTGTTCGCTCTGATAGTGCCCTATGACGGCAATCTGTATCTCCTGCTCGTGGCCGAAATACTGGTGATAGCTCATCTCGCCTGTGACAAAGGCATCGGCACCGCGGGCTATGGCCTCGTCGAGCATGAACGCGCCGGCACCGCCACACAGCGCAACCTTGCGTATGGGCCTGCGCAGCAACTGGTTGGCCATGACGCACTCTACGCAGAATGTCTGCTTGAGCATCTGGATGAAATCGTCGGCAGCCATAGGCTCGTCCCACTCTCCCATCACGCCCTCGCCACCTGCCACCATGGCGTCGGCATCTGCCGATGCGCCATGAGCCTCGGCCTGGCGGGTCTTGCCGATGAAACCTACGTGGCTGAGCCCCATCTTCTCGGCAATCTTAAAGTTGACTCCGCCCTGTGCGGCATCCATATTGGTGTGCATCGACACGATGACAATGTGATTGACAATAGCCTTAGCCACAACGCGTTGCACCATATCTTCGCCCGCTATACGCCGCAGCCGACGGAAGATGAGCGGGTGATGCGACACGATGAGGTTGCAGCCCTTGCGGATGGCCTCATCCACGGTCTCTTCGGTCACGTCAAGACACAATAAAGCCCCTGAAATCTCCGCTTCTGTCAATCCTATTTGCAAGCCGGCATTGTCATAGTCTTCCTGCAAAGGCAGAGGCGCGAATCGTTCAAGGGCATTAACCACTTCTATAATTTTCACGCTAAATCGTAATATTTAGAGTACAAAGTTAGTGATTTCTTATGGAATAAAGCGCTTTTTCATAGCGCTTTAACTATTTATAACTATTTTTCCTGCCCTCTGCCACCTTGATGAGCATCAGTCCGATGCCAGTCCACACCAGTTCGCGCAGACGCACCAGCAGCGCCACAAAGATGGCGGCATTGGCGGTCATGCCCAGACCTGTGGTCGAGAGCAGGAATCCTCCCTCGCGTCCACCAAGCTGCAAGGGCATGAAAAAGAGCAGATTGGCAAGCAGCGAAGTAAATGCCAGTATCAGGATGCAGGCTCCATAACTCACCGACGGCGTGAGGACGAGCAGGATGAAGTAGATTTCGAGCGCAGAAAGTATGCGGCAAGCCAGCTCAAGGCTTACCGCCAGTATGAATGACGCCGGGCGTTGGCCGTGGAGAGCCGTTATCTGCATGTCGATGGCGTCGAGCTGGGTCTTGTGGGTCTCGACAAACCGCCCTACCCTCGACTTGAGCAGCGGTATGTGACGCAGGAGCGCCATAAGCCTGTTGGCCAGTCCACGGCGATAACCGCTGAGAAAGAACCAGATGCCCAGTCCGCATCCCGCAGTGACCGCCGCCAGCATGATGGCCATGGGCAGGTCTACGGGGTAAAGGGCTACAAAGAGCACCACCGACAGTAGCCAGAAGCAGAGATGGCTGAAGATGTGGGTCATGGCGTAGAGTATCACCGACGACGAGGCGCGCTCTGTGCCTATCCTCGGTGCCAGTTCCATGATGCGATAGGGCTCGCCACCCATCAGTCCGCCGGGCGTGGCGTAGTTGAGGGCAAACCCAGACACGGTGAGCTTGTAGAGCCAGGCAAACTTGACATTGCGGTTGTCGCCCTGCTGACTACGGATGATGGTAAGCCAAGAGGCGGTATTAAGCAGATACAGCAACGCCCATAATACCAAAATCACTGGAAACCAGTAGCCTGCCCGCTGCAGTCCGCGCCACACTTCGGCAAAGTCCAACTGTGACACCATCACGGCCAGCACCACCAGTCCAAAGACCAGGAAGGCGTTCTTGTATCTGCTCTTCATCTTCTACTTGTCAGCGCCGCTGTTCTCGTGCTTCTTGGGAATGGCAAATCTTACCTTCTCGCTCTCATCACGCTTCTCGTGATAGAGCTTGGGGAGCGGATTGGCAAGCGGCTCGTCGTACATGGCGCGGTTGCGATAGGTATCGATGGCCAGATAGATAGCCTGGCGCAGAGCGGTTTCATCGGCCTCGTTCTTGCCTGCGATGTCGAACGACGCATCCTGCAAGGGCTGCACACACACCAGTGGCAAGCCGGAAGCTATCTCTACCCCACCTTCAGGCGTCTGTGCCAGGAATGGCGCCATACCCTGGTCGTGATACATGGCCAGGATGCCGTCGAAGTAGTCGTACATGCTGTTGCTGAAGAAGTGGTTGGCGGTATAGGGTCCAAAGGCATTGACCTTCTGCTCAGCCAGCGCCTCGATGACGGGCTTGATGGTCTCCTTCTCTTCGGTACTGGGCTCGGGATTGAGGGCCAGCACTGCCACACGTGGATTGGAGATGCGATAATCGCGCTTCAGCGTCTGGGCAAAGTTCTTGATAGTCTCTGTCAGCGTCTCGCGGGTTATGGCGTTGGCTATGTCCTTGACAGCCACATTGTCGGTCATGAGTCCGATGCGCATACGGCCGTTGACGAGAATGTTCATCGCCTGGGCATGCTCGGCGAAACACTCGGCTACGTAGTGCATCTGTCCGCGGAAGTCCAACCCGGCGCGCTTCATGCTCTCAGCGCTCACGGGGGCTGTCACCAGCACGTCGAAGAGGTGGTCGTTATAGTCTACCATCGCCTTGTCGAGCGCCATGAGCGCAGCATGGCCCGCCTCTTCGCTCGGTGTACCCAGCTCGACCTTGATTTCATCGTTGGTCACAGCCACCAGGTTTACCCTGCCGTCCTTGGCTTCACCGGCATGGCTTATCACGGCATAGCCCGTGGGCTCCAGGCCGAGGGCCTTGCGGTGGAAGGCGGCTGCCTTGGGCGACCCATAGATGATGGGGGTGCAGAGCTCGAGCATCTCTGGCTCTGCAAAGGTTCTAAAAATAAGTTCATATCCGATACCATTAGTATCGCCGTGGGTGATGGCCACACGGATTCGTCTGTTGTCGTTCATATATATAATATTAATATGTGTCTACTCGTGCCTTATCTCTTCTATCTTCTTCGAGGTACTCAGCAGTCCGCAGGCGGCATAGATGTCCTGTCCGCGGCTGGCACGGATGGTGGTAAACACGCCGTGGCCGGTAAGATAGTCTCTGAACGCCTCCATGCGCGAGTCGTCGACTCCCCGCAGGTTGACCTCGGGTATCTGGTGGAAGCGGATAAGGTTGATGCGGCAGTCGAGCCCCTTGAGCAGCGTGATAATCTGCTGGGCATGCTCGATGCTGTCGTTGACTCCGTCAAAGACGATATACTCGAACGAGAGGCGGCGCTGATGGGAGAAGTCGTAGTTGCGCAGCAGCTCAACGACCTCTTCGATGCCCATACCCCGCTCGGCAGGCATCAGCTGGCTGCGCAACTCGTGGGTAGGCGCATGCAGGCTTATCGCCACATGGCAGTCGCTCTCCTCGATGAAGCGCTTCAGCTTGTTGCGCACTCCCACCGAAGACACCGTGATGCGCTTGGGGCTCCAGGCATAACCGTAGTCGGCGGTGAGCACCTGGGTGGCTCTCAGCACATTGTCGAGATTGTCCATCGGTTCGCCCTGGCCCATAAACACGATGTTGGTCAGCGTGTCGTGCTCGGGCAGCGAGTATATCTGGTTGAGTATATCGGTGGCAGTAAGGCTTCCCTCGAAGCCCTGCTTGCCCGTCTGGCAGAACAGACAGTTCATCTTGCATCCCACCTGTGACGACACGCAGAGCGTGGCGCGGTCGTGGTCGGGAATATATACCGTCTCCACAAACTTGCCTTCGGCTGTGGGGAAGAGATACTTGACTGTGCCGTCGACCGAGCGCTGCTCGTCGATGGGCGCACGGGCTCCTATCTCGTAGGCCTCGGCCAGCTTCTGTCTGTTGGCCTTGGATATATCTGTCATCTCGTCTATGCTTTTCACCTGACGCTGATAGAGCCACTTGGCCATCTGTCCGCCGGCAAAAGCAGGCATCCCCAATGCTCGAGCCACTTCCTTGAGCTCCAAGAGGGTCATGCCGAGAAGAGGTGTCTTGGTCATTTCCATATCTGTAATTAATTAATGATGCAAAGTTACTACAAACCAAAGAGAAAACAAAGCAAGCGCGCTGTTTTTTATCGTCGCTGGCGCCAATGTGATGACTTTGGGGCTGGCGCCAGAGGCAAGGGTCTCACTATCTCGTGCGTTTGCCATAGCTGCAGGGCACCGCCCCGTTGCCACGACAAAGGGCGTGCCGCAGACAGATGACTCTCTGTCGCCGGCACGCCCTTGACGCTATCGGTAGTGACGAATGGTTATTCGCCGTAGATTTCCTTGAGTTTGTTCAGCAGTTCCTTGCCACGCAGGTCGGAAGCCACAATCTTGCCCTGGGGGTCAACGAGCACATTGCTCGGAATAGAGCTTACGCCATAGACCTCGTTGGCAGCACACTTCCAGCCCTTGAGGTCTGACATCTGAGGCCAAGCCATACCCAACTGCTTGACGCCGTCCTTCCAACGGTCGAGCTTGTCGTCGAACGAAACTCCTACGACATTGAAGCCCTTGCTGGCATGGTAGCGATTGTAAGCCTCTACCACGGTAGGCATCTCGCGGCGGCATGGACCACACCATGATGCCCAGAAGTCTACCAGTACATACTGGCCCTGACCAACCCACTGGCTCAGTTTGACAGTCTTGCCGTCCATATCCTGCATGGTAAGGTCGTGGAAGGTAAGACCGTTACGTCGCTTCTCGAGTCCAGCCAGCTTGCTCTTGGCCTGCATCATAGCGGGATGGTTGAAATAAGCGGTGGCGGGGTCGCAGAACTCCTTGAGATGGTCGTAGTCGAACGAGTAGAAATACTCCAAGCCGATGACGGCAGGCAGCACATTGTCGCGGTTGTCGCGATAGAACTTATAGATTACCTCATTGCTCTCATTGTCAAGACGCTTCAACTCGGCCTCCAGCTCCTTCTGGCGCTCGGGAGTGGCCTTGCCAGCCTTCAGTTCTCTATCCATGCTGTACTGCTTGGACATACAGTCATTCATATAAACCCAGAATGCGGCGACACGCTCGTTGAGGGCAGAGCCCTTGTACTCGTTCTTGGTATAGTCGAGTGCGAGCGGAGTGCCATCGTTGATGAAGAACATCAGGTTGCGGTCGTCCTTGGTGAAGACTGCCACAGCGACGATGGCATCCTTGGGCGCCTTGCCGGCGATGGCGAACTTGCCACCTGCGCATACGCTGTCGGTATAAATCGTCTTGCCACGGCCATACTCGCCGACCATTGCCTTGACGGTACCCTGGGGCACTACGCCTGAAACCTTGAACTCTACATCCTGTGCCATAGCTGCTACAGTGCATGCAAAAGCAGCCACGAGGGTGATCATGATTTTTCTCATTGTTGTTTTCCTCCTATTGATTAAAACTAAATAAGGTGCGCCCCTCAGCCTACAGGCGAGAGATACACCTTATTATATATATACATCTTTACTCGGCGCGGTCATCCACGTTGTCGCCCTCGGTGGGAGCGAGCACGGCCTCGAAATCGGTGATGCCGTTGTTGACGAGGATGTCATACCACTGGATGAGCTTGCGGATATCGCTGTCGTGTACACGCTCCTCATCGTAAGAGGGCAGCACCTCGGCAAAATAGGCACGAAGCTCCTTGCTTGTGGCCTTCTTGTAATGGATAGAGCAAGGCTTGCTCTGCTCCTTCTCGCCTACATTCTTGAGCACCTGCCACAGAGGGATATCCTCGGCATCGGTGTACATGGCTATATCGGCCAGACTGGTCACGCGGTCGGTGGCAAAAGCCGGCATACGACGGTGAGCGTCGTCAAGGGTTTCTACTATCAAGTTCATTTTACCACGCGAAACCAGCTTGTAGAGACCTGGCTTGCCTGAAATCGAAAGAATTGTTTCCATTGTTTTCTTTATAATCTGTTTATATTATTATTAATCTGACTGATTTGAATGTCTATATCCTGCACACCGTCGTTGACGATAACATAGTGGCTCAACTCGACCATACGCTGCTGGGGCATCTGCCGGCGTATCCACTCGAGTGCTCTGTCGCGGCTCACATGGTCGCGCGCCATGATGCGCTCCACTCTCAGGGGCTCTGGAGCGGTGACGCATATCACATGGTCGAACGCTATGCGCCTGTCAAATCCGCTGTCGAAGAGTATGGCGCTCTCGAGCCAGTCGTAGCCCGAAGCCATGAAGTCCTCAGCCACTGCGGGATGAACCACATCATTGACCGCCTGCTTGTTGGCCTCGCTCTGGAACAGAAACTCTGTCAGCACATCCTTGCGGAGCTGTCCCTGGCTATAGACATCGGGGCCCACCAGAGAGATAAGTCCTTCGCGGATGGCTTGAGACTCTGCCATGAGCCTCTTGGCGGCGCTGTCGCAGTCGTAGACGGCGATGCCACGGGCTCTAAGCCGCTGGCACACATAGGACTTGCCGGCTCCTATACCTCCTGTGATGGCTATTTTCATTGCTGTTCGATGAGATAGTCAACCTTCTGGCTGACCAGATGGCATCGTGACACGTTGTGAGGATAAGCCTTGAGATGGAGCATGCACTTGTCTTGCGGATGGGCCTGCAGCTCGTTGTAGTCGGCCACCACCTTGAACTGGTCGGCCTTGACATTGCGGTACATGCTGGCTCCGATGGAAAATCTCACCCTGACCTTGGAGGGGAATGTGCGCAGCACCTTGCCCTCGGGCATATTGACTGCCGTGATGGGCACCTCTATGGTCTGCTCGGTGAGAATATCGGGATAGAGCACTATCTTGACCGTCGCCGGCACTGTCTTGACTCCCTTGACCTGCTTCAACTCCACCACCCGCTCGACGGTATCATTGAAATTGACGATGTTCAGATCGGCCGTGGTGACATACTTGATGCTGTCGAGCATGTCCTTGCGGGCATACACGGTCACCTTTTCGGGCATCACCTTCTTGCCGGCAAGATAGTAAGCCTTCTCGGGCTCAATCTTTCCTACCAGCTTGACCGGAACAAGTTTGGACTCGCCATAATTGAAGAAATACTCGATGCGGTCGGGCTTCACACCAGTGACGCGCGACGAGCCAAACAGCTGGTTGAATGCTGCCTTGATCATGTCGCCCGAGGTGATGACGCCCTTGCCAGCCACCTTGTTGGCCGACGCCTCGAAATTGAAGTTGATAGGTTTCTGCTTGTTGGTCATATAGGCCAAAAGGGAGAATCCCTTGTCCCTTACCGTTACCGTGATAGAGTCTGTGCTCTGCGACGTGATGATTACGTTCTTGGGTATATTGGTAAGGTACACGGGAATCTTGAGTTCTTTCTCATAGCTCTCGTTGAGCGTCATCAGCAGCCAGAATGTGCCGCTGAGCGCGAGAAAGAACAAAAAAATCAAGAACTCCTTGTTGACGAAACCGAACAAGAAGTTCTTGACATGTGCCATATTACGGTTCAGGTTCGTCATTTATGCCTGGCGCATGGGAGAATTGGCATCGGCGAATACATAGCTCTTATCGACTACGATGTTCACGCCGCGGGCAATCTCTACCTCTACCGTATTCTTCTCCAGATTGATATTCTTTACTGTTCCATAAATGCCACCACCGGTTACCACGTGGTCGCCGGCCTGCAGCGAGTTCTGGAAGTTGCGTATTTCTTTCTGCTTCTTCTGCTGTGGGCGAATCATAAACAGCCACATGATTACAAACATGGCTATCAGCATAATAATCATTCCCATACCGCCTCCGGCGCCTTGGCCCTGGGCAGCTAAGATAAGTGTACTCATATTAGTCTATTCTTATGTTTTGATTGTTGTTACTATTCTTCTATTATTATTTGCCACCGTTGCGATGGGCAGGCTCGATGGGCTTGAGCAGCTTGCCGGTATTGACCAGATGGCGGGCTATGCCGTCGAGCATACCGTTGATGTAGCTGCCGCTCTTGGGTGTACTGTAGAGCTTTGCCAAATCCACAAATTCGTTGATGGTAACGCTGATGGGGATATTGGGGAAAGTCATCATCTCGGCTATGGCTATCTGCATGATGACCACATCCATGTACGCCAGACGCGAGAAATCCCAGTTGTGACTGGCCTCGCTCATATAGCGCTGATAAGTATCGGCATTGAGGATGGTAGCGCGGAACAGCTTGCGTGCAAACTCGCGGTCTTCCTCGTCCTTGTATTCGGGCAGGAGTTCCTGGTTGCCCTTGTTGGCAGGGTCGAAGCGCTTGATGGTCTTCAGTACGAAGGTATCTACTATCTCTTTGTCGTCATTCCAATAGAGACTCTTCTCTTCCAGAATGGCATCGAGCTCGGCATTGTCCTGAATGAGCATCTTATAGAGCTTGCGCCACATTTCGCGGTCAGCCTCATAAGAATCGTCATCGCTGTCCATATATTCCTTATATACTTCACTCTGCTCTATCTGATTACACTTGCCGCGGATAAACTCCTTGTCGTTTTCCCAGGTGAGCTTCTTGTCTTCCAGGAAAGCGTTGAGCATCTTGTTCTCCTCGAGCTGGATGGCGAACTTGTTAAAAGCAAATTTGTTGGATGGTTTGTCTGTGCCTTCACGCTCCGCACGAGCTGTGAGAATATCAAATCGACGTCTTTCCTCTCTTGAAATCTCGACGATTAACAGCAACAGATAGTTGTAAAGGTCATAAGCCTTGGAGAGGCTAAACAACAACTCCTTTTCAGCATTCTCCATGTTCTTGTTGCCGTTTTGGTAGTAGGCGTAGGTTAACTGAACTACCTTAGTTCTAATCAATTCTCTGTTTATCATTCTCTAATAATAATTGGTGTTTCTTTTATTTTCGCTACAAAAATAGTCAAAAAACAAATTCTATGCAATAAAAACGCTGAAAATAAATGTTTTTTTAGAAATTCTTTGCATAATCCGAGGAAAAAGGCTACCTTTGCAGCGCTTTTCGCATCTCAGTGTGATGGCGAATTAATTAATAATTTAGAGTAACACATTATGAAAGAGATTAATGTAACAGGTCAGAAGCGTACAGACCTTGGTAAAAAAGCTTCTAAACATCTTCGTAAGCAGGGCATGGTTCCTTGTAATCTTTATGGTGAGGCAAAAGAGGACAACAAGCCTGTAGCTTTAGCATTTGCTGTAGCTATGAGCGACCTCCGCAAGATTGTTTACACTCCCCATGTTTATGTTATCAACCTCATCATCGACGGCGAGTCTCACACCGCAATCCTGAAGGAACTTCAGTTTGACCCCGTGACAGACGCCGTTATGCACATCGACTTCCTGGAGGTTAACGACCAGAAGCCTATCACTATCGGTATTCCTGTTCGCCTCGTAGGTCTGGCTCAGGGTGTTCGCGATGGTGGTCGTATGAACCTCTCTATGCGCAAGCTCAACGTTACCGCTCCTTATCAGCAGATTCCCGAGCACCTCGACGTTGACGTTACCGCTCTCAAGATTGGTAAGAGCATCAAGGTTGGTGAGCTGAGCTTCGAGGGCCTTGAGATTGCCAATGCTAAGGAAGTTATCGTTTGCTCTATTAAGATGACCCGTCAGGCTGCTGCCGCCGCTGCCGCCGCTCAGGCTTAATTGATAGCGAATGGACAAATTTTTGATTTGTGGTCTGGGTAACCCCGGTGCTGAGTACCAGGATACCCGACACAATACAGGTTTTATGGTATTGGACGCTTTTGCTAAGGCGTCCAATATTGTTTTTGAGGATAAGCGTTATGGTTTCGTGGCAGAGACATCGATTAAGGGACGCAAGGTTTTTCTGCTCAAGCCCACCACCTTCATGAACCTCAGCGGCAACGCAGTGCGCTACTGGCTGAACAAGGAGAACATTGACCAGAAGCGGTTGCTCGTCATCTCCGACGACGTCGCCCTGCCCGTAGGCGCCTTCCGTCTGAAGGCCAACGGCAGCAACGGCGGCCACAACGGACTGGGGCATATCCAGCAGCTCATTGGCCAGGACTATCCCCGCTTGCGCATGGGAATCGGCGGAGACTATCCCCGTGGCGCCCAGGTCGATTGGGTACTGGGCCGATTCTCCGATGACGACCTGCTCAAGCTCAAGCCCAGCATTGACATTGCCGTCGACATCATCAAGAGCTTTGTGCTGGCTGGTATCGACATCACCATGAACCAATACAACAAACTGGGAAAGAAATGAAAACCGAGGCACGTATAGACAAGTGGCTGTGGGCTGCGCGCATATACAAGACACGCAGCATAGCCGTCGACGCCATCAAGAACGGACGCGTCACCATCGATGGCATCAATGTCAAGCCGGCACGCATGGTCAAGGCTGGCGATGTGGTGTCGGTGCGCAAACCGCCCATCACCTATTCGTTCAAGATACTCCAGCCCATCGAGCAGCGCGTGGGAGCCAAGCTCATTCCCGAGATTTACGAGAATGTCACCGACCCCAAGCAGTACGAGCTGCTGGAGATGAGCCGCATCAGCGGATTTGTCGACAGAGCGCGCGGAACCGGACGCCCCACCAAGAAAGACCGACGTGCCATGGACGCCTTTGTCGACCCGGCATTGTTGGGCTTCGACGACTTTGATGACGACTTTGATTGGGGCAACGACGATGAAGCATAATCTTGCCATCTTTGTATCTGGCAGTGGTACCAACTGCGAGAACATCATCCGACATTTCGCCCACCATCCCGAGGTCAACGTGGCGCTGGTGGTGAGCAGCAGTGCCAAGGCCGGAGCTTTGGCGCGTGTAGAGCCTTATGGCATCCCTACCCTCGTGGTCAATAGAGAAGAACTGGCAAGTCCGCAGTTTGTCCGTATGTTGCAGACCGACTATCACGTCACCTTCATTGTCCTCGCCGGATTTCTCTCGCTCATTCCCGAGACGCTCACTACCGCTTACGCCCACCGCATGATTAACATCCATCCTGCCCTTCTGCCCCGTTATGGTGGCAAAGGCATGTATGGACGCCATGTCCACGAGGCTGTCAAGGCTGCCGGAGACACCGAGACCGGCATGACCATCCACTGGGTGAGTGACGAGATAGACGGCGGAGCCATCATCAGCCAGTTTTCCACCCCGCTCCTGCCCACCGACACCGTCGACGACATCGCCCGCAAGGAACATGAGCTCGAGATGCAGCACTTCCCAGCCGAGATAGAGCGCATCCTGGGCACCCTCGACACCTTATTATAATATATATAGGTGATGGCCGACACTCTCGAACTGCTGCTACTCGCCGTAGCCCTCGCCATGGACTGCTTCACGGTCTCCACCGTGTGTGGCGTCATCCTGCGCCGCCGCCAGTGGCGCACCATACTCCTTACCGCTTTCTTCTTCGGCGCTTTCCAGGCGTTTATGCCTTACATCGGATGGCTCGGCACCTCGCTCTTTGCCCGCCAGTTAGAGGCTTACGACCACTGGATAGCCTTCTCACTGTTGCTGTTTCTCGGCGGCAAGATGATACACGAGTCCTTTCTGCCCGAAGAGCGCCAGAGCTTCTGCCCCACATCGCTGCGCACCCAGCTGGTACTGGCGGTAGCCACCAGCATCGACGCCCTTGCCATAGGCATCTCGTTTGCCTGTACCGGCTATCGCTCGTCGGTCGATCTGGCAGAACCTCTGACCATCATCGGACTCGTCTCCGCGCTTTTCTCGGTCATCGGCTATCTGCTCGGCATCCGTTTCGGTTCGACCGTCACGCGGCGCATCAAGCCCGAGCTCTTGGGCGGCCTCATCCTGATAGCCATAGGCGTCAAGGTGCTCATCAGCCATCTCTACGGGCTGTAGGCGGTCATCCCTCATCCACCAACCAAAATGGGCTGCAACTCTACAAGACGTGAGTTGCAGCCCATTTTGGTTGTCGGCCATCAGGTCAGATGCCCATGCCTGGCCCGCGGGGAGGCATACCGCCGGGAGGCGGACCACCATAGCCGCGACCACCCTGCGGACGACCCGGGGGCATATCGCCAGGAGCCATGTCTCCTCGTCTGCGCATACCCTGACGGGCGTTCTTGCCGCCAAACATATTGAAGCGATAGACCACATGGAGCATGGCATAGCTGTTGATGCTGTTATACCATGTATCGCTACGCTGGAAGGCGTCGATGGTACGGCTGAAGTTGCTCTGCTGGTGCAGCAGGTCGTAGAACTGGAGCAGCACGGTGAGGGGCTTGCCCTTGAGGAAGCCCTGCGATACCTGAGCGTTCCATATCAGCTCGTTGGTGTTCATCGAGTTGTCGTTATATCCACGGCGGCTGCTTTCGGAGATATTGGTAGAGAGTGCCGTACCCCAGGGGGTATTGAGGCTGAACGTGGCTCCATAGCTGAACTGCCATGTGTCGAGATTGCTCTGACTCTGCAACTGGTTGCGGCCGTGCATATAGTTGACCGACCCGTTGAGTTCTATCGAAGCCCATCCTTTACGATAACCCACATTGAGCTGTTCACGCAGATTCAGCGTGCGGGTGCGGTTTTTCTGCACACCGCTTGTACGGTCCAGGGTGAGGTAGCTCACGTTGTTGGTAAATCTGGCATCGGTATTGGTATTGGTATACCACGTACCGGTCGAGTCGATAGAGGTGTTGTAGAGCAGTCCTCCGCCGATGCTCCAGTTGCCGTTGATGTTCTCCGGACGGCTGGTGCGTCCGCCGGTCACCTCGTCATAGGTCACCATATTGCTTATCGAGTTGCGCACAGTCTGAAACGACAGATTGGCATTGACAAACTGCGAACGCTTGGTGATGAAGTTGTTGTAGAAGAGATTGAAGTCATTGGTGAACGAGGGCTTCAGTCCGGGGTTACCCTTCGAGATGTCGAGCGGGTTGCTGTCGTCGGTGATGTCGAGTAGCTGACTCATGCTGGGCTGACTCGTGGTGCCGCGGTAGCGTATGCGCAACTGGTGCTGGCGATTGAAGCGGTAGCGCAAATCAAATGTAGGAGACAGATTGGTCACCGTGCGCACCGTGTCGACATGCACACCCTGATAGTCCTGGATATACTTTGAACGCTGGGGCTGCACCATAAATCCGGCGTTGAGCTGATACTTGCTCTTGATGAGCCTGAAGGTCAGGTTCATCTCGTGGATATAGTTGTTGTATTCCGAGTAGCGGCTCAGCGCCTGGTCGAGATAGTCGGGCAGCGTGCCGGGCAGCAGGTTGAGATAGTCGCCCCAACCACGGTACTCGGGATTGACGCCGTCAAAGACGCTGCTGCTCAGTCTGCTGAAGTCGTAGGTAGAGCGGTCGCTCTTGCTGTGGTTGTATCTGAAGTTGTAGCGCAGCTGCAGGAAGGCGCCCTTGAAGAGGGGTTCGGTGTAGGTCGCCGACAGCCGGTAGTTGTAGTTGTCGGTGGGCATCAGATTGTAGCGGTGGGTCTGATAGGTCGAGTCCAGACCCTCTGCGGTCTGCTTGAGCCACAGTCGGGTGGCATTGAGCGACATGCTCTCGCTGTCGCTTTCGCCGTAGCCTCCGCCCGCACCGAATGTGATGCTGCGTCCACGCGTGTTGAGCTTGCGGTTCACCTGCAGCATAGCGCTCAGGTTCTTGCTGTTGCTGTAGCTTATCGAGTTGCTCTTCTGCGAGTTGACCACGATGCCCTCACGGCTCATCTCTTCCAGTTCGCTGTCATCGAGCGGACTCTCTGAGTAGAGATAGGGGTCGGCATTGAACGAGGCCGAGGTCGAGGTGGTCAGTCCGTCGCTCTTCGACCACGACAGTGTGGGCCTGAACATGATGTTGGTCATCGTGTCGGGCTGCCACTCCAGTCGTCCTTGTACATTCCAGCTATCGCTGCGCGAGTAGTTCTGCCGTATACTGTTGGAGAAGGCGCCGGTGGTATTGACGAAGTTCTCTGCCGAACTGCGTGTGAAGGCATCGCCGTCATTGTGACGCCAGAAGGCACTCAGGTCTATCTTTATCTTCTTGACTTTCTCGTAGTTATAGTTGAACCCCAGCATCTTGGCGGCGTTCAACCCCTGACGGCCGGCCCCGAAGCGACCTCTGCCGCCACCAGGGAAACCCATATCGTTCACGTTGTTGGCACTGCCAAACATCATGAGCCTGTTTTTGTCGTCAAAGTATGCACCCATGCCTCTCTCGGCATAGCGGCTGTGGTTGCCCAAACCCAGGTCTACATTGGCAAAGGTGCCGCGGTTCATGCCCTTCTTCAGTCCGAAGTCGAGCACGGTGGTCTCTTCGCCGTCGTCGACGCCGGTGATGCGCGCCAGGTCGCTCTTTTCGTCATAGGCCTTGATTTTCTCCACGATAGAGGTGGGCAGATTCTTCATGGCTATCTTGGTGTCGCCAGTCATAAACTCCTTGCCGTCTACCAGTATCTTCTTCACCTCCTTGCCGTTGTGGGTTATCTTGCCGTTTTCGTCGACCTCCACGCCCGGCAGCTGCTTCACCAGTTCCTCGATGGTCGAGCCTTCGGGTGTGCGATAGGCGGCGCTATTATATATAAAGGTGTCTTCCTTGACCGTCACCTTGAGTGCCTGCCCTACCACCTGGGTCTCCTTGAGCACCACGGCGTCGGTCTTCATCTCCATCTTGCCGAGGGCCAGGTTCTTGCCGTCGCTTATCACGATGCGCTTCACGATGGTCTGATAACCTATACTTGATATACGCAGACGGTATTTGCCGTCTTTCTTGATGCGCAGTTTGAATACGCCCTGTTCGTTGCTCAGCGTACCTCCGGCATAGGTGCTGTCGGCATTGAGCAGCTGCACCGAGGCTTGCTCGATGGGCTCCTTGCTCTCGGGGTCAAAGAGTTGGCCCGTGACGAGCCGCTCTTGGGCCATCGTCATCGCCGACGATAGCAGCAGTAGCAGCAGTAGTAGCAGTGTCTTGTTCTTCATTGTTGTTTCGTATGTGTTGCTTTGTTAGTTTTTTGACGCCTCCACGGTCCAAAGGTTTAATCGTGAGCCTCATCATTTTTATGCACACTGTCAGCGGGATGTGCGCAAACGGCGACACTTTTATCTTAAAAACTCTTAATTGTTATCACTGTGTTAGATACTTTCTCCGTAGTTTTGCCTACTTTTGTCCTTGCTATACAAAAAGAGCATTATGTTATGAAACCAACCGATACACTATCCAATAAGCATCAGCAGGTAATCCTTACCACCGACCTTGAGCGCGACCTCACCATGGCGATAGCCGAGTGTGAGCACGACCGCATCTTTGTCATCGCCGACCGCAACACCCATGCCCACTGCATGGGCAGGCTCAGCACCTTCCGCTGTCTGCGCGATGTCATCACCATCACCATCGAGCCCAGCGACGCCCACAAAGACCTCACTACCCTCACCGCCGTATGGCAACAGCTTCAGGAGCATGGTGCCACGCGCCACGCGCTGATCATCTGCCTGGGCGGAGGCGTGGTGACCGACCTCGGCGGCATGGCGGCAGCCACCTTCAAGCGGGGCATCAACTTCATCAATATCCCCACCTCGCTGCTGGGCATGGTCGACGCCTCGGTGGGCGGAAAGACCGGCGTCAACTTCGGCGGACTGAAAAACGAGATTGGCGTCTTTGCCGAGGCACACTTCGTGCTGCTGTGCGCCGACTTCCTTGCCACGCTCGACGACGAGAACCTGCGCTCGGGCTATGCCGAGATGCTCAAGCACGGCCTCATCTCTACCACCGCCCAATGGGCCAGTCTGCTGCAGTTCGACCTCGCCACGCCCGACTATAGCCTTCTGGGCAGGCTCGTTGCCGACTCGGTCAAGGTCAAGGAAGACATCGTGGCCCAAGACCCGCTGGAGCAGGGGCTGCGCAAGGCGCTCAACCTGGGCCATACCGTGGGCCACGCCATAGAGAGCCTGCTGCTGCAGCGCACCCCCATCCTGCATGGCTATGCCGTGGCCTACGGCATCGTGGCCGAGCTCTATCTCAGCGCAACCAGGCTGGGCTTCCCCGCCGACAAGTTGCGCCAGACGCTCCATTACATCCGCCAGTATTATGGTACCCCTGCCATCACCTGCGATGACTATCCGCAGCTGCTCGCCCTGATGCACCACGACAAGAAGAACACGGGCACCGACATCAATGTCACCCTGCTCAGCGATGTGGGCGAGATACACATCAACCAGATAGTCGGCGAAGAGGAGATAAGCGAGGCGCTCGACTTTCTGAGAGAGGGCTGAGCCGTCATTGCCGCCGGCATCTCCATGACAAGTCCTCATACCTTATACTTTCATCCCAGGATGAAACGACACTGCAGCCGCACCCACAGGTGCGGCTGTTGTTTTTCCGGCAGTTACGTTGCCGGCCGTCACAGCCCATACTGCTTGGCAGCCAGCATATTTCCGCACATCCCTCACCTGCTCCACGCCGTTACTGATGGTCACTGGCGGCTCGTAACATTTGATACGTGAGTCCGTATCATATGTCACGTGACCGCGCGTCATACGTTACGAGACCACGTGACTTATGATACGAGCCAGCCCACGCACCTTGCAGACCTCCATCTGCCCTCTCCCGCCTCGCTCTCTGCCGTCACGAGAGAGGGAGGGGGGCCAAATATGCAACCCGGTTGCAAGAAAATGTGCGTATCTTTGCACTATAATCATTACATATATGTTGAAAACAGGTTTATATTACTTATCGCTGCTGTCTATGGCAGCATGTATAGCGGCCTGCGGCCATCACGCCCATGCCAACGGAGAAGGAAGTCACGACCACGAGACCGAAGAGGCTGGCCATGAGGGTCACGGCCATGCAGACCAGGACCACGGCGACGAGATAATACTCGAGCCCGAGAAGGCACGCGCTTCCGGCGTGAAGGTCGAGACCGTCAAGCCGGCCAACTTTCATGGCGTCATCCACACCAGCGGCAAGGTCATGGCTGCCTCGTGCGACGAGACCACCGTGGTGGCCACCATCAGCGGCCGCGTGGCCCACATGGGTCATGTGAGCGAAGGCCTGAAGGTGGCAGGCGGCACTACCCTCTTCTCCATCACCTCGGCAGGCATGCAGGTGGCCGACGGCGACCCTGTGCAGCGTGCCAAGATAGACTTTGAGCGTGCCGAGCGCGACTACACCCGTGCCCAGGCGCTGATTAAGGACAAGATCATCAGCGTGAAAGACTTCGCTGTGGCCAAAGCCGAATACGAAGCCGCCAAACTCACCTATACCAGCATGCAGAAGACCCGCAGTGCCGGCGGCGTGGTGGTCGCAGCTCCGCGTGGCGGATATATCAAGCAGTGTCTGGTCAACGGCGGCGACTACGTCGAAGCGGGCCAGCCTCTGGCCATCATCACCCAGAACAAGCATCTGTATCTGCGTGCCGAGGTGCCCGAGCGCCGCTTCAACGAGCTCAACAACATCCGGAGCGCCAAGTTCAGCACCAGCTACAGCAACCGCCTCTACGACATCAGCCAGATGGGCGGACACATCCAGTCGTATGGACGCTCTGCCGAGGTCAACAACTCTTACATACCCGTAATCTTCGAGTTCAACAATACCGGCGACGTGGTCCAGGGCTCCTATGCCGACATCTACCTCATCACCCATGAGCGCCAACAGGTCATCACGCTGCCCCTGACAGCCATCACCGAGGAACAGGGCTTACACTATATCTATATACAGAAAGACGCCGAAGGCTATCAGAAGCAGGAGGTGACTCTCGGCGAAAGCGACGGCGAGCGCATCGAAATCAAGAGCGGTGTGAAGGCCGGCGACCGTGTGGTGACGCGTGGCGCCATACAGGTCAAGCTGGCCTCGGCTTCCAACGCTATCCCCGCCCACAACCATAACCATTAAGCCCACCTCTATACTGTAACATCATGCTGAACAGGATCATCAAGTTCTCGCTCGAGAACAGAATACTCATACTGGTCTTGGCTGTACTGCTGGTCATCGCCGGCCTCTACTCTACCGCCAAGACCGAGGTCGACGTCTTCCCCGACCTCAACGCTCCCACAGTGGTCATCATGACCGAAGCTGGCGGCATGGCCAGCGAGGAAGTCGAACAGCTGGTGACCTTCCCTATCGAGTCGGCGGTCAACGGCAGCACCGGCGTGCGCCGCGTGCGCTCTCAGTCTACCCACGGCTTCTCTGTCGTCTGGGTAGAGTTTGACTGGGGCACCGACATCTACCTGGCGCGCCAGATCGTGAGCGAGAAGCTCTCTGCCATTGGCGAGCAGATGCCTGCCGGTGTGAGCGCTCCCGTGCTGGGCCCTCAGTCGTCTATCCTGGGCGAAGTGCTCATCGTGAGCCTTACCAGCGACAAGACCTCCATGCAAGACCTGCGCACCTATGCCGACTGGGTTATCCGCCCACGGCTGCTCTCTACCGGTGGCGTGGCCCAGGTGAGCGTCCACGGTGGCGACATCAAAGAGTACCAGATACTCATCAACCCCGGCAGGATGAAGCACTTCGGCGTAAGCCTCGCCGACGTGATGGCCTGCACCCGCGGCATGAACACCAATACCAACGGCGGCGTGTGCTACAAGTACGGCAACGAGTACATCATACGCGGCATCACCTCGACCAACGATATCGACAAGCTCGAGGCCAGTGCGGTGAAGAAGAGCGGTGAGAGCGTTATCACCCTTGCCGATGTGGCTGACATACGCGTGGGCAGCCAGTCGCCCAAGCTGGGCGTGGCCAGCGAACGGGCTCACCCCGCCGTGCTGCTTACCGTGACCAAGCAGCCCAACACCAGTACGCTCGACCTGACAGCCCATCTGGACCATGCGCTTGACGACCTCAAAGGCAATCTGCCCGCCGACGTGCATATCTCTACCAACATCTTCCGCCAGGCCGACTTCATCAGCAGCAGCATCGACAATGTGAAGAAGTCACTCATCGAGGGAGCCATCTTTGTGGTCATCATCCTGATGATATTCCTTGCCAATGTGCGCACCACCATCATCTCGTTGGTCACCATCCCCCTGTCGTTTCTCGTGGCGATGATCGTGCTCAACGCCCTCGGCATAAGCATCAACACCATGACCCTGGGCGGTCTGGCGATAGCCATCGGATCGCTGGTCGACGACGCCATAGTCGATGTGGAGAATGTCTACAAGCACATCAGGCTGAACCGGCAGTTGCCCGAGGCCGAGCGCGTGCCCATCATCCGGCTGGTCTATGAGGCCTCGCGCGAGGTGCGTATGCCCATCCTCAACTCTACCCTTATCATCATCGTGAGCTTTGCGCCGCTGTTCTTCCTCAGTGGCATGGAGGGCCGCATGCTCATCCCACTGGGCATCGCCTTTGTGACGGCGCTCATGGCGTCGACGCTGGTGGCGATCACGCTTACGCCCGTGCTCTGCAGCTATCTGCTCGGCAAGAGCAATGGCGAGATGGGCAAGGAGGCCTTTGTGGCAGTATGGCTCAAGGGGTATTACCAGCAGGCGCTGACATGGGTGTTGGGCCATACGCGATGGGTGATAGGCTCTACCGCCGTGCTGCTGGTGGCGGCTCTTGCCACATTCTTCTCTTTAGGCAGCAGCTTCCTGCCCAAGTTCAATGAGGGCTCGTTTACCATCAACATATCTTCGCTCCCGGGCATCTCGCTCGAAGAGAGCGACTCCATAGGCGCACGGGCGGAGAGGCTCCTGCTGCAGGTGCCCGAGATAACCACCGTGGCACGCAAGACGGGCCGCGCCGAGCTCGACGAGCATGCACTGGGCGTCAACGTGAGCGAGATAGAAGCTCCGTTCAAGCTCAAAGACCGCGGGCACGAAGAGGTGCAGAACGACGTGAGGCAGCGCCTGTCGGTGCTGGCGGGCGCCAACATCGAGATAGGTCAGCCCATATCCCACCGCATCGACGCCATGCTGTCGGGCACGCAGGCAAGCATAGCCATCAAGCTCTTTGGCAGCGACCTGAACAAGATGTACACCATAGGCAACCAGATCAAGAAGGCCTTCAAGGACATCGACGGCATCACCGACCTCAACGTGGAACAGCAGATAGAGCGTCCGGAACTCAAGATAGTGCCACGGCGCGAACTGCTGGCACGCAACGGCATCACGCTGCCCGAGTTCAACGAGTTTCTGGCTGTCAATCTGGCGGGCGAGACCGTATCGCAGGTGTACGAGGCGGGCAGAGCGTTCAACCTGGTGGTCAAGGCCGCCAACTACAACGAGATAAGCGACCTGATCATCGACACGCAGGACGGACGCAAGGTGCCTCTGTCCGATGTGGCCGACATCATATCGAGCGCCGGCCCCAACACCATCAACCGCGAGAACACCCAGCGCAAGATAGTCATCTCTGCCAACACCACCGGCAGGGCACTGAGCGACGTGGTGGCCGACATCAAGACTGCGGTAGACAACAATATCCAGTTGCCCGAGGGCTATCATATAGAGTATGGTGGACAGTTTGAGAGCCAGGAGCATGCTTCACGGGTGCTCTATCTCACCTGCACGATAGCCATCGCCATCATCTTCCTGCTGCTGTTCATGCAGTTCCGCAGCACGATGGAGGCCGGTGTGATACTGCTCAATCTGCCACTGGCGCTCATCGGCGGCATCTTTGCCATCATCTTCACCACCGGCGAGGTGAGCATTCCCGCCATCATCGGCTTCATCTCGCTTTTCGGCATCGCCACGCGCAACGGCATGCTGCTCATCACCGAGTACAAGCGGCTGCGCACCGAAGAGGGCAAGACCGTGAAGGAAGCCATCATCGAAGGCTCGCTCTCACGACTCAACCCCATACTCATGACAGCCCTCACCTCGGCGCTGGCTCTGGTGCCGCTGGCTCTCGGCGGCGACCTGCCCGGCAACGAGATACAGTCGCCCATGGCCAAGGTGATACTGGGCGGACTCATCAGTTCGACATTACTCAACGCATTTATCATACCTATCATTTATGAAAAGATATCTCATCGCTATTAGCGCCATGCTCGCTACGCTGACGGCAGCAGCCACCGGCACAGACAGCATCGGCGACATACTCAGGCAGATAGCCGCCAACAACCTGACGCTCAAGGCGCAGGCACACGAAAGCGAGGCCGACGTGCTGGACATCAAGGCCGACAACGCGCTGGGCGGCCCATCGGTCGAATACAGCCCTTTCTTCAAGAAGGGATATTCGGGCGTGGTCGAGAGCGAGCTCGTGGTCAGCCAGGAAATCAAGTTTCCTACCAAGTACAAGGATTGCAGCCGGCTCGCAGGCATGCAGAGGAATGCCGGCCAGCAGCAGCTGCTCAAGCAGAGAAGGGACATTCTGCTCGAAGCCGAGCTGATTTGCCTGGACATCATACGCCTCAACCAGACGCTCAGTATGCTCAACCAGCGCCTCACGAGCAGTGAGCAGCTGCGCAGTATGTACGAGCAGCGTATGGAGGTGGGCGACGCCAACATCCTGGAGCTCAACAAGGTGAAACTCGATGTCATGGAGGTGAAAGCCCTGGTGACCGAAGCGCGCAACGAGCGCATACTGCTGCTCCAGCAGCTCCAGCAGCTCAACGGCGGACAGGCCATAGAGGTCAACATGACCACCATGCCTGAGTTTGCAGCCATCACAGACTACAAGTCGTTTGAAGCGCTGGCGCTGGCCAACGACGCCGACATCAAGACAGCCGAAGCCTCACTCAAGACTGCCGAGATGGACATGAAGATACAGAAGAGCGAGTGGCTGCCCAACCTCACGGTGGGCTACCGCAGGAACACCGAGGAGGGAGAGCCTGTCAACGGAATGATGGTGGGCATGAGCTTCCCGCTCTACAGCAACAGCAAGAAAATCAAGGCTGCCCGTGAGCGCAAGCAGAGCGCAGAGATACAGGTGATGCAGTCGCGCCAGGAAGCCGAGGCCTCTATCAGGTCGCGCTACCAGCAACTCAAGGGGCTGCAGCAGGTGCTCGACCACAGCGACGTCAAGATGATGAACGAGAGTATCGCCCTCTTTGCCAAAGCGCTGAAGCAGGGAGAAATCACCGCGCTGGTCTACTACGAGGAAATCAACAATATCTATCAGAAACTGCAACGCCACATCGACCTGCACTGCCAGAGCACCAAACTCCTGGCCGAACTGCACAAGAACGAGTTGTAACACGCCAGACACCACTATTGCCACAGCGGCTGCCGTCATCTATAGAGTAGAGACGGCAGCCGCTGTTTGGGTTACTGGGGTGCAGGGGCCAATGATACAAGTCAATAAGACGCCATGAAAACAAAGAAACCCCTCGCGCCAGCACCGATGTGTGGACAAAAGATGATACCTTTGCAGTCGTTTTTAAGGACACTTACATTATTACCGTTTTAGCAACAACACTTATGCAAGTATTTACGTACAAACCCAAACTGGTTTCTACCCTGAAACACTATAACCGTAGTAAATTTATGCAAGACCTCATGGCCGGCATCATCGTGGGCATCGTAGCCCTGCCGTTGGCCATCGCCTTTGGCATCGCTTCGGGCGTAACGCCCGAGAAGGGCATCATCACCGCCATCGTGGCAGGCTTCATGGTGTCGGTATTCGGCGGAAGCCGCGTGCAGATAGGCGGACCTACAGGTGCATTCATTATCATTATCTACGGCATCATACAGCAATACGGCATACAGGGACTCACCATCGCTACACTTATGGCAGGCGTGTTCCTGATACTCTTCGGCGTACTCCGCTTGGGTACCATCATCAAGTATATACCCTATCCTATCGTGGTGGGATTTACGAGCGGTATCGCCGTAACCATCTTTACCACCCAAATCAAGGACTTGTTGGGTCTGACTATGGCGACGGTACCTTCTGACTTCACCGAGAAGTGGATAGCCTACTTCCACGACATCAGCACGATAGACTGGTGGACGGCGATGGTGGGCATAGTGAGCATCGTGATTATCACGCTCACGCCCCGATTCAGCAAGAAGATTCCCGGCTCGCTGGTGGCTATCATCGTGATGACTCTGGCGGCTCTGATACTCAAGCAGTTTTATGGCGTGACAAGCATAGAGACCATAGGCGACCGCTTCTCTATCAACAGCGAACTGCCCAGCGCCACCGTGCCCGCCCTGTCGTGGGATATCATCAAGAGCCTGGTGTCGCCGGCGCTTACCATTGCCATCCTCGGCGCCATAGAGAGTCTGCTCTCTGCCACGGTGGCCGACGGTGTGATAGGCCATCACCATGACTCCAATACCGAGCTCATCGGACAGGGTCTGGCCAACCTCGCCTCGCCCCTCTTCGGCGGCATCCCTGCCACCGGAGCCATAGCCCGCACCATGACCAATATCAACAACGGCGGCCGCACCCCTGTAGCCGGCATCATCCATGCGGTGGTGTTGCTGCTCATCTTCCTCTTCCTCATGCCGCTGGCGCAGTATATCCCCATGGCGTGTCTGGCAGGCGTGCTGGTGGTGGTGTCGTACGGCATGAGCGGCTGGCGCTCGTTTGCCATGCTGATGAAGAACCCCAAGAGCGATGTCAGCGTGCTGCTTATCACCTTTATCCTGACCATACTCTTCGACCTGACCATAGCCATCGAGGTGGGCCTCATCATCGCCTGTCTGCTCTTCATGAAGCGTATGGCTGAGACCAGCGATGTCAAGGTAATCATGGACGAGATAGACCTGACCGACGAGACCGACGTGAGACTGGAGAACAACGAGCACCTCACCATCCCCACCGGCGTGGAGGTGTACGAAATCAACGGCCCCTACTTCTTCGGTGCCGGCAACAAGTTTGAGGAAATCATGGCCAACTTCGGCGACCGCCCCAAGGTGCGCATCATCCGTATGCGTAAGGTGCCGTTTGTCGACTCTACCGGCATACACAACCTCACCAATCTGTGTATGATGAGCCGCAAGGAGGGCATACAGATTGTGCTGTCGGGAGTGACTCCCAAGGTAGAACAGGTGCTCGAGCACGCAGGCTTCTACCAGATTGTGGGCAAGGAGAACATCTGCAGCCACATCAACCTGGCTCTGGAGCGTGCCAAGGAAATCATAAGATAAACCGCCATCGCCCCCTGCTGGCGGGCGACCCACGCGCGTATATATAATAAGGTAAGGACTTGGAGTGTGACTGCTCCAAGTCCTTACCTTATTATATATATAGACACCAGAAAGCTGCCGCAGGATAAAGGACTAAGGCTTCAGCCACTCGTCCTTGTACTGCTTGGGCGTCTTGTTCATGCTCTTTCTGAATACCATGATGAAGTAGGCGGTGTCGCTGTATCCGCACGCCTCTGCCACCTGAGCCACCGTCATATCGGCGGTCTGCAGGAGTTCGCAAGCCTTCCGGATGCGGCGCGAGGTGATATATGCCGCAGAGGTGAGGCCCGTATGCTGCTTGACCTTACGCGTGAAGGTGGCACGGGTGACCCCGAAGCGAGCCGCCAGGTCGGCGAGGTCTACGTCGCCTTCGCCGATACGGCTGTCTACATACTGCTGCACCTCGTCGATGAAGTCGGGAGTGCGGTCGGTGGTCTCTGCTTGCCCGTCGGCATCGTTGACAACCGGCACGGAGCCAGCATACTTGTCGCGCAGCATACGCCGCTGCTGGAGCAGTAGACTTACGCGCATCAGGAGTTCGTCGGCACGGAACGGCTTGAGCAGATAGGCGTCAGCACCAGCCTGAAAACCCTTCATGCGACCACGCACCGAAGAGTCTGACGACACCATGACGATGGGGATATGACAGGTGGCAGCCTGCGCACGCACACCCTCGCAGAGCTGATAGCCATCCATGACGGGCAACACGCCGTCGGTGATAATCAGGTCGGGCGCAGCAATTCTGATTTTATGCAGACCGTCTTCACCATTGGAGGCAAAGAACACCTTGTAATGGTCTTTCAGCTGGTCGGCAACGTAGCGGGCCACCTGTGCCGACTCTTCGACGATGAGTATGCGTGGCTTGTTGTCAGCTTCGGCTTCGACGACAGGGGGCATGTCGGCATCGGCAGGAGATAGAGCGGCAGGAGTGTGGAGGGTCTTCTGCTCGGTGAGGCGAGGATAGTCGTGGTCGCCATGATGCAGGGGGATGGTGATGATGAACTGGGCATACTCGCCCAGCTTGCTCTTCAACTTGATATCGCCACCCATAGCTCGTATGGCAGCCTGCACCGCCTGGATATTCAGCCCCACATGCATATAGATTTCAGAGGTATTCTTGCTGTCATAGGGCTTGAGCAGGTCTTTGACTACCTCGGGCGACATACCCTGGCCGCGGTCTTTGAGTTCGAGCCTGAGCATGCGCCTCTCGATAGACATGCTGATATAGAGGTCGGACTGGTTGTAGGCATGGTGCAACATATCAGTCAGCAGATTGCCAAGAATCTTGTCGACATAATCGGGCACGAAGTCGGCCTCTATCTTGTTGCGCTTAGAGGTCACCACAAGACGTATCTGGCGCTTCGCGGCCTCATGGCGATAGGCTTCGACCAGCATGCGTACATATCCCACGATGTCGTCGTGACACCACTGTGCCTCGTCGACGGGTCTGATGCTGATATTGGTGATATCCACCACACTGTCTACCAGATGGAGCAGACGACGAGAGGCTGCCTGAAGCTGCGACACCTCGTCGCGTATCTGCTGGTTGTCGGTCTGCGACTCTATGGAGTTGCCCGCCGACTGGATGATGGTCACCGGTGTGCGCAGTTCGTGCGAGATATTGGCGAAGAAGCGCACACGGGCGTCGCGGAACTCCCTGTAGGCGGCAAGCGTGCGGGTGCGGATGCGCAGGAGGTAATAGGAGAACGCCAAGAGGACTATCATACCTACCATGATGAGCGTAAACACGAGCCATCCACTCTCCTGCTGCTTGCGCATACGGTCCATATCCTTGCGCACATAGTTGAGCTTGCGCGTATTGTCGGCCATGAGCTCGTCTATCTGCACATTCTGGATATCACCCAGTTTCTCCAGGTTCATCACCGTGTCGTTCCAGTTCTTGTAGTCGACATAGGCAGCGAGGGCTTTGGCTGTATTGCCCGACTTGCGATAAATCTGATAATAGAGCAGGGCTATCTGCGAGCGGTCGCCAGGCGAGTTGATTTCGTCGGCGGTCATCTTGGCCTCCTGCAGATACTCGATGGCGGTGGCGGTCATCTGTCGCTTGATGTAGACACGCGCAAGGCTTATGCAGGACCGCAGGCGGAGATAGCGGTCGGAGTGGGCCATCAGGGTAATATAAGCCTTGTCGTACTCGGCAGTGGCCTTGGCATAGTCGCCCCTATCCTCGTAGAGGCCGCCATACTCGATACGAATGAGCGCCATACCCACCTCGTCGTTAATGAGCTGTTTCTGCTCCATGGATTTCTGGAAATAGAACTGGGCAGAGTCGAGGTTGTTCTGGGCTCTGAACACTCTGCCGATATCAGAATAGTTGAGCGCCATACCAAAAGCGCTGCCCAACTTGATTTCGCCGGCAAGCGAGCGCCTGAAGTAGTCGAGGGCTGCCTTGTAGTTGCGGATGGTATAATAGATTTTTCCCAGACCGTTGAGTATCTTCAGCTGACTCTTGAAGGCCGCGGCAGTGGTGTCGCTCCACTGCTGGCAGTAGCCCAGACCAAGAGTCATGCTGCTGGTGGCAAGGTACATGGCACCCAGACGGCGGTAGTTGGTACCCAGTTCGTTGAGGGTATTGACAATTTCCATCGTGTCGCAGATACTATCGGCTACAGCCAGGCCCTGCTTGTGGGCAAGGATGGCGCGACCGAACTGGTTGTCTACACGATATGCCCTACCCAACCGCCGCAGCACGATAGACTCGCCCATACGGTTGCCCGACTGGCGGTAGACTTGGAGCCAATGCTTCAGGTCGGTGGTGTCGGCCACCGCGTTCAACTTGCGTTCTATCTGTTTGTACTCAGGGGTATTGTATATAGGTACCGTCTTCTTGTCGCTACAGCCAGCAAGAAGCAGCAGTCCCAGAACCACCGAGAGGTAATAGATGGGAAGATATGGATGCTTGATGGGTCTCATACTTTGCCGTGTTCTGTTCTCATTAATGCTAAGATACCACAAAATTAATGAAAACCAAGAACAAGGCAAAGCAAAAGAAATATTATTTTAGGTTTTGGCCGTCTATTGGGGGCTTTATCGGCGGTTTATATCGACTCTGACGCCCATGCTGAGCCCAAACTCGAAGGGCTTGTCGCTGTAGATGGTGCTGACGCCGCTGCCATTGTCGAAGTGGTAGGACACGCCGGGCTCGATATAGAGGCTCACGGCGCGGGTGGCACGATACTCGGCGCCGGCAGACAGCTGTACCGACAGCTGGGGACGGCTCATCTTGACATCTTCGTTGCGCTGCTGACCGGTATAGCTCACCGTGCGACGGCCCTTGACCAGTTTCTCTACCTCGCCGCCAGCGGTGAGATAGACATTGACATGGCGGTTGCCCCATACATTGTAGCCCACAGCCACAGGCACGCCGATGAAGTGGAGCTGCTGGTCGATGTCCTCGCCGCCCATCTCTATCTCTGACGAGTGATAGCTGTAGTTGACGCCGGTCTGCACGCTCCAACGGTCGTCGAGCGAGTAGCGCAGAGAGAGGCCTCCCTTGACGGGCAGCTTGTGATGGGTGCGGGCACCGCTCCTGCCCATAGGAAGCACGGGCACACGGCTGGGGTGGATCATATCGCCGCTGCCATAGACGTCATTGTCCGCTAAAAAGCCACTGCCGGCAGGCAGTTCGGAAGGGATGACAGAGTTGCCTGACTGGGCGCCGCGCACGTAGGCGCCAATCGACATGGGATGGGAGCGGCGGGTAGATGGATAATGTACCACTTTGCGCTCGGTCTTTCTGACGGTAGAGCCCGACGGGGAGACAGGCTTCGAGGTGGCAGCAGGCTTGGTGGCAGTCTGGCTGTCGGCATCGGTCGGGCGGTGCTCCATCACCTCACATTCGGGCTCGGGCTCTATATTATATATAGGTGTAGAGGCGGCGGGCGTGGTATTGTCGGCGAGCATCACCTCCCTGACGGCGGTGGGGCTGAGGGTTGCCTTCCATCGGCGCACGACGGAGACCAGTGAACTGGGATCGCCAGCAGTCTGGGCGTCGGTGGCAGTGGCCACGGCAGGGGGCTGCACCGCATGGGTGGTGGGCAATGAGGCTGTCGGCGCCATCTCGGGAGCCGAGGGGGTAAGCACAAATACGGCTACGACAACGGCTGCTGCCACCGCTGCCAGAGCTGCTATGCGTTGGGTCCACAGAGGCACTACAGGGGCTTTGCGCGAGGTGGCTGCCAGGGGCTTCAGCCCGCGGCGCTGCATCTCGGCCACGATATCATCATACAGTCCCTCAGGAACATCAGCCTCATAATGCTCCATCTTCTGCTGTATACGATTAATCCATTTGTCGTTGGTTGTCATATCTGTCTTTTATAGTCTTTTATCATTTGTGCGAGCATTGTGCGTGCCCGCTTGTACTGCGACGCCGAGGTGTCGGGCTTGATGCCGAGCGCTGCGGCTATCTCCTTGTGGCTCTTGCCCTCGATGGCATAGAGGTTGAAGACGGTGCGATAGCCTACGGGCAGTCGTCTTATCATGTCCAGGATTTCACCCTCGCTGAGTCCGGCGACATCGGGTTCGTCGGTGGTGTCATCGGCTATGTTCTCGACCTCGCCCATCATGGTTGTCGACGCTTGGGCACGCAGAAACATCAGCGCCTGGTTGATGGTGATGCGCGCCATCCATGCCTGGAGCGAGCCCCGACCCTGATAGGTGAAGGAAGAGATATGGGTATAAATCTGGATGAGCGACTCCTGCAGCACATCTTTCTGGTCGTCGGCGTCGGTGATGTATCGGGCGCAGATACCGGCAAGCACGCCTGCATAGGAATCGTACAGACGACGCATGGCCGAGGCATCGCCCCGGCCAAACAGTTGTATTATCTGTTGTTCGATATCTGCTTGATACAATCGCATAGGATAGCACATCGCCCGTAGGGCCACACCCGCTACGGGGCATGGCCTCAGGACTCAAAACACTGTTATTTGCGGGTACAATACTTGAACTGCGCCTTCTTTTCGCCAGTGAACGACTGCCACTTGACGGTGAGCAGCACGGTCTTGCCTTCGGTGTCGGGCAGCTGGTTGAGACGGAAAGCTATCAGTCCGTCGGCAGGATAGCCAGAGACATCGCCGTGGGCATTGTGACGAATTTCCACCGTGTAGGGTTCGTTGCACTTCACGAGGTTGAGCTCGTGGGGCTTGTTGCTGCCAAAGAGGGTGCGGAAGCGCAGGGTGAAATATCCGTCTTCGACCACCGTGGCCCAGCTGTTGACCACCTCTATCGGGTCTTTGCCGTAAGTCTGGTCGTCGTCGGCGCTGTGGAGCACCATAGGTTTGGTGCGTATGGTGTCAATCCAGTTGACATAGACCGAGCGTGAATTGTGTCCGGTGGATTTCTGGTCTTCCTTGAAGTTGACGAGGGCTCTCACCTCCTTGCCGCCATAAGGGGCTGTCTTGATATTGGTAGGTACGAGCGTGGTGGCATCGTCGAGCTGCATATAGAAGGCACCTGTCTCGGCATTGGTCTTCAGTGTGACCAGCGCATTGGGGAAGTAGGTGCTTCCGTTATCATCGTCATCGTTGCAGGACTGCAGGGTGAAAGAAGAGACTGCCAACACGAGGCAGAGGGTAAGGAATTTCAATTTGTTCATATCTGTCTTTTGCTTTTTGTTTCGTCTATTAAATGCAGCCGCAGCCATTTCCTTGCACGTATTTACTTTTTTTAACCATTAGGAATGGCTTCCCAGCACTACGGTCATCACGCCAAGGAGCGCGGAAACGCACGCGCTGAAGCGGGAGCAGACGGGCTGCATCGCGATAACTGCCACAAAAATAATACAAACCACGCGGAGAAAGAAATAAATTCACCGTTTTCTTGTCGGTTGCCATCGTTTTCGTGTCGGCTGCCATCGTTTTCTTGTCGGCTGCCATTGTTTTCGTGTCGGCTGCCATCGTTTTCTTAATCAGTTGTCATCGTTTGCTTGCCAGCAGCTATTGTTTTCGTGCGTCTACAGCCATCGGCGGCATCAGAGCGAAGGGACAGCCTGGCGGCCATCGGCCGCATCGGGCAAGGGCAGCGCGCATTTTCGACAGTGATGGCATAGAAGTTAATTTCGGGGTTTGAAACCGTCATTGCAAACCCTGCAATCAGCGTTTCTGAACTTGAAACCATCATTTCAAACCCCAAAATCAGGTTTAAGGAGGTTGGCGGAAGTTTTGTGGATATATATAAATAAGGTGGGGATGTATTTGCTTCGGTTTGCACCAACCTGGAATGACGATGGCTGCGTCTCAACAATGCCAAATGAAAAAACTTTCTTTTTTTCTTTGCATTGTCTTCGACTTGCACTACTTTACGGCTGCGCCGTGAAGGTAGGCTGCGTCTCAACAATGCAAAATGAAAAAACATTGGTTTTTTCTTTGCATTGTCTTCGACTTGCACTACCTTTGCAGATATGGAAATAAATCTTCTTACTACGGCGGAAGCCGAAAAGCTGAACGAGCTTATTGACAACGCCCAACAGATAGTAGTGACTTGCCACAAGTCGCCCGACGGCGATGCTATGGGCGCAAGCCTGGCGTGGACAGACTATCTCTCTGCCCAGCGTGATAAAAAGGTGACAATGGTAGTGCCCGACGCCTATCCCGACTTTCTGCATTGGCTGCCGGGAACCGAACGCGTGGTGCGATATGACAAGCATAAGGACCAGGTGGCTGAAATCATGACTCACGCCGACCTAATATTCTGCATCGACTTCAATGCTATGTCGCGCGTAGACGAAATGACAACGGTGCTCACCGAAGCCACAGGCCACAAGGTGATGATGGACCATCACCTGAACCCCGAAAAGGAGGGCATGGAGCTGATGGTGTCGCATCCCGAGCTGAGCAGCGCCTCTGAGGTGGTGTTCCGCGTGGTATGGCAGTTGGGTGGTTTTGACATGATGACCCGCCGCTGCGCCACACAGATATACTGCGGCATGATGACCGACACGGGAGGGTTTACCTACAACTCCACCCGTCCGGAGATATATTATATAATAGGTCAGCTGCTCACCAAGGGCATCGACAAAGACCGCATCTACCGCAATGTGTACAACAACTACAGTTGCTGGGCCATGAGGCTGAGGGGGTATATCATCTCGCAGAAGCTCAATTACTTTGAAGACTATCACGCCTCTTACTTCACCATCACCCGCAGCGATATGGCGCGCTTTCACTTCATCAAGGGCGACGCCGAAGGGCTGGTCAACGAGCCGCTGCGCATCAAGGGCATGAAGCTCTCTATCTCGCTGCGCGAAGACGACCGCCACGACAATCTGATATGGGTGAGTCTGCGCTCGGTCGATGACTTCCCCTGCAACGAGATGGCTGCCAGACACTTCAACGGCGGCGGACACCTCAACGCCAGCGGCGGCAAGCTCTGCTGCACGATGGACGAGGCAGAGAAGGCTGTGAGAGAAGCCATCATAGACTTCTCCGACAAGCTGAAATAAACTTAATTCGAGATAAAATGAAAACAAGAAAATGGCTCATGATAGCCGCCATGGGACTGATGCTGACTGCCTGTCAGGAGAAGAAGCAGCCCTACAACATCATCGTAAAGAAGGAGCAGGCACCCAAGCCTACCAAGACTCTGGCCATAGGCGACTATGTGCAGAAGTATCACGTAGAGTGGCTGGGCAAGGACTATACGATAACGGTAGCGGCAAAGGCTGACTCGACGCTGGACAAGGTGAGCGACGGCACACGCAAATACTACGACAACCGCATCGCGCTCACCATCAACCGCGAAGACGGCACACAGTTTCTGCACCGCGAGTTTACCAAAAACGATTTTTCCGCCCATGTCGATGCCGGCTACCTGGACAACAGTGCGCTGGTGGGTATCGTGTACGACAAAATCGATGGCGACAACCTCACCTTTGCTGTCAGCGTGGGCTCGCCCGACAAGTCGAGCGACGACTACGTGCCCCTGCTCATCAAGATAGGACGCACGGGCAGTGTCTCTGTGAGCAAAGACACACGCCTGGACACCAGCTCGGCTGACGAAGCGGCAGATGAAGTATTCTAACCCTAAAAAACATAATCATGAAGAATGTAATCACAGCACTCCTGCTCTGCATCTCGATAGGAGCATCGGCACAGACCATGGGCAATCCTATGCCCAACGTTTCGGCGGAAGAAAATCCGCTGCAGACCATCAACAACACGCCCGGCCTCTGCGCCATCTTCCGCACATGGGGCTTCATAGGCGACAGCCTGTGTAGCGGCGAGATGGAGAGTCGCGACGAGAATGGCAAGCTGGGTCATCACGACATGTACGAATACTCGTGGGGCCAGTTCCTGTGCCGTGCCTGTGGCGCCGAGGGCGAGAACTTCAGCCGCGGAGGTCAGACCGCCAAGGGATGGATAGCCGACGACACCAAGCGCGGATGGGCATACTGCAAGATGAACCCCAAGCAGGCTTACATCGTGGCTATGGGTGTAAACGACTATACACGCCGCAAGCGCAACAACCTGAAGTGTGGCAGTCTGGATACCGACGTAGACCTCAAGGACTACAACAACAATGCCCCGACCTATGCCGGCTATATGGCTGGCATCATACAGCGACTGCAAAGCATACAGCCCAAGGCAAAGATATTTGTGGTGACACGCCCGCAGACCGACAAGGGCAACAACGCCTATGACGAGTTCAACGAGGTGGTGCGCGGGCTGGCACGTATGTTCAGCAACGTATATGTCATCGACCTCTTCAAGCACGCCCCACTCTATGACGCCGATTTCCAGGACCGTTATTACGTAGGAGGCCACCTCAATGCGATGGGCTACGAGTACACGGCACGTGTATTCATGACCTACATAGACTGGATTATCCGCAACAACTATAAAGAATTCAAGGAAGTGGCCTTCATTGGTACCAAACTCCACTATACGCCTGATAATGAGTTGAAAAAGAAGAAATAGCATCATCCCGGGCATGCCAAAGATACCCATAAATGACCCATGGGGATAAAAAACATGCCCAAAAATTTGCAAGACTCAGAAAAAAGCACTACCTTTGCACTCGCAAATGAGAAATATCGCGGAGTGGAGCAGTTGGTAGCTCGCCAGGCTCATAACCTGGAGGTCGCATGTTCGAGTCCTGCCTCCGCAACTACAACGTCCGAAAAGCAAATAACCAAGGCTTTTCGGACGTTTTTCGTATATACACCCGTACAGGGGTCGGACAGTAAGGCCCAGATATATATCGGGTGAGCCATAATATAGCAACAGTTCTATTATCGGTCATCCCGAAACATCCCGAAACAAAAAGGCGCTATCCGTACTGCCTCTGTCGCGCTGTGGAGAGCGCTGTGGGCCATGCGGATAGCGCAGATGTTGACGGCTTGATGGCTGCGGTAGCAGGCAAGCCGATGATGGGTTCTTTAGAACAGGTGTGAGGGATAAACGCCCTCGTCAATGAGGCTCTGGATGCGGGCTACCACACTGTCGCGGTCGGCAGCATAGGTCACGCCAAACCACTTGCTGGTGGTATCGAGCACCTTGACGGTAGCGGTCTTCTCGTTGATGAGCTTGTTGACCATCAATGGGATGAAGAACTCTGCCTTCAGGTTTTCCATATTCTTCTTGTCGCTGAGGAACTCCTTGAAGTAAGCCTCGCTATAGTCGAAGTAATCGGGAGTGAAGCCCCACATATTCATACTTACGGGCGTGTTGTCCTCGACAGCTACCCACTGGCCCTGCTCGTCCTTGTAGCATACGGGGCCATTGACGCGCATAATCTCAGTGCGCTCAACCACGGTGGTAAGGTGGCCAGCCTCGTCCTTAGAGCAGATACCGCGAGCCACGGTACCGTTCTCGCTCAGCGTATTGCCTACACGGAAGCCCACCATAGCATAATCGTTCTTGGCGCCCTCGGGCAGCTCTGACAGGAACTTGCCAATCACCATGAAGGCATCACGGTTGTAGAAGTCGTCGCAGTTGATGACGCAGAAAGGCTCCTTGATGATATCCTTGGCCATGAGCACGGCGTGGTTGGTACCCCAAGGCTTCTGACGGCCTTCGGGCACGCTGAAGCCCTCGGGCAGCGCGTCGATAGACTGGAAGCATATCTCGGCGGGGATATGTCCCTCATATTTGGAAAGAACCTTATCGCGGAAATCCTGCTCAAAGTCCTTACGGATTACGAAGACGATTTTGCCAAAACCAGCCTGGATGGCGTCGTAGATAGAGTAGTCCATAATGGTCTCACCATTGGGACCCAGACCGTCGAGCTGCTTGAGCCCACCGTAGCGGCTTCCCATACCAGCCGCAAGAAGTAACAATGTAGGTTTCATATTATATAATAATGTGTTAAGTTATAGTCACCATGCAAAAGTAATCAAAAAATATCGGAATACACAGCACCTTTACTGATAATTTATGCCATCGTCCTATTTTTGTCTGTAATGTCCGAAATCTTGCCAACCACCACGCTGCGGCTGGCATCGATTTCGGTCATCACGGCGATTACGACAAAGGTAGGCGGCGCCTCAACCATGCAAATTGAAAAAACATTCGCTGTATTGTCTTCGGCTTGCACTACTCTATGGCTCACCATGAAGGTAGGCGGCGCCTCAACAATACAAATTGAAAAAACACTCGTTTTTCCTTTGTATTGTCTTCGGCTTGCACTACCTTTGCAATATGATTGACATAAACGAGATAAAGGACAAGCGGATAGCCGTGCTGCTCTCGGGCGGCGTCGACAGTTCGGTGGTGGTATACGAGCTGGCCCGCATGGGGCTCAAGCCCGACTGCTTCTACATCAAGATAGGACCAGAGGAACAGGAGGAATGGGACTGCACCTCTGAGGAAGACCTGGAGATGGCCACGGCTGTGGCCGGAAGGTTCGGATGCCGCCTGCAGGTGATAGACTGCCACCGCGAATACTGGGACCAAGTGACGCGATACACCATGGAGAAAGTCAAGGCGGGCTATACGCCCAACCCCGACGTAATGTGCAACAGGCTCATCAAGTTTGGCGCCTTCGACGAGAAGATGGGGCACAACTACGACCTGATTGCCACCGGCCACTACGCCCAGACGGAAATCATAGACGGACGCAAATGGCTCTGCACCAGCCCCGACCCGGTCAAAGACCAGACCGACTTTCTTGCACAAATCTACGACTGGCAGCTGCGCAAGGCGCTCTTCCCCATAGGTCACTATGAGAAAGACGAGGTGCGCCAGATAGCCGAGCGCGAGCATCTGGTCAACGCCCGACGTCGCGACAGCCAGGGCATCTGCTTCCTGGGACAGATAGACTACAACGAATATATACGCCGATACCTGGGTGAAAACCCCGGAGATGTGATAGAATGGGAAACCGGCAAGCGCATTGGCGGCCATCGTGGACTCTGGTTCCACACCATCGGCCAGCGCAAGGGCCTCGGGCTGGGCGGCGGTCCCTGGTTTGTCATCAAGAAGGATGTGGAAAAGAATATTCTGTACGTCAGTCACGGCTACGACCCGGAGACTGCGTACAAGCAAGAATTCAAGATACATGATTTTCATTTCCTCACAGCCGGTTTCGACAAAGATGAAACCGACGTGACGTTCAAGATACGCCATACTCCCGACTACCATCACGCCACCATCCGACAATGTGGGGATGGCTGTTATATGGTCTATTCGGCTGAGAAGATACATGGCGTGGCGCCGGGTCAGTTCTGCGTCGTCTACGACCACGAGCACCACCGCTGTTATGGTTCAGGAGAGATTACTTTGTAGTAGTCTCTTCTTTTTTTTCACCCTTGTCTTTCACCGTAGCTTCATAGGCGCGCTTCACGGGGTCCTTCTCGTCCATCTTTTGCAGAGCCTGCTTGACTTTGCGCGTACGTCGGCGACGGGACCGGCCTTTGAAGTCAAAGATTTTCACGAGATCAAAATCGACCACACTCGTCTTGGGATTGAGCAGCTGGCGTTCCTTGGGGTCGGTGACACCCCACTGCTCCACATTCTCACGCAGACGCTTGGACAAGTCCTCGCCCACCACCTCGACTTCGCCCAGGGTGCGGGTGCGGGGAATCAGGCCGATAGAGTCGCCCACTTCCTTGAAGCCCATCGAGTGGGTGAGATACTTGGGATGAATCACCGTGATGGAATCAAACTTCTCGGGCAGAACGAGTTGGCCCGTATAGGGCGTGGTGTAGGTTCTGGACTTGTCGACCCTTACCCTCACCTGACGGATGGGCACCCGGGTCTCAAGGTCATAAATCACCACTTTCTTCTGGGCGTAGGCCGACACGGAGAACAGACATAGCAGCGAAAAGAGTACACGATAGTTCATGACAAGTATCTTACTATTGAGTTTGTAATTCTGCAAAAGGCGGCCCATGCGGAACTCGCACTGCCGCCTTTTAGGTATGTATCAGGCTCTATTCGAGTCCCATTTCCTTCATCGCCTTTGCCGCTGCTTTGCCTACAGCCTCGTGGGCCTTCTGTCCAGCCTCATTGGCTTTCTCATTGATTTTGGCTTTGGCTTTGGCAGCAGCCTCGTTGACCTTGGCTTTGGCGTCAGACTTGGCAGCCTCGACTGCCTCTTTGGCTTTGGCATCTACCTTCTTGGCAGCCTCTTCGGCAGCATTCTGCGCGGCTTCGGGCATACTGGTTACGCTGTTTACCAGATTGCTCACCTCACTGTCTTCGCCAACGATGGCAGTAATCTGTGCCGCATGCTCCTTCAGATATGTCTGGGCCTTGGCCATATATGCCTTGGCTTCTTCGAGCTTGCCCGCCTTGACCAGCTGGGCATATTTCTCCTTGATGGCAGCGAGGGTCTTCATCAGCGCATTGGGGTCCTTGCTCTTGAGCTGGGCATCGAGCATACTTACTACATCATCGTCTACAGGGGCAGCCACCTCTATGGTTTCGCCTTCGGCAGGGGCTTTCTGCTTGTTGCCGCAACTTGCCAAGGCGGTCATGGCGAGGATGCCGGCAAAGAAAAACAATTTCTTCATATTCTTATCTTTATTGTTTATAGACCTGAGTCTCTTGTCTGCAAAGATAGTATATTGCAGCTTTAGCCCAATGGGTTATTAAGATGATTTAACCCACTACCCTACCAATTTATAATTAATTTGGCAAGGCGCAGCAGTTTATCCCCTTTTGGCCGGGCCATACGCCATCAGCTGCTGCCAGTCATCGGCCAGCCTGCGGATGCTGGGCAGAATGACATTGGCACCCTCGCCGGCCAGCACCTCATCGGGCAGCGGACCGCTGTTGACACCGATGGTGAATATCTGGGCTGCCACGCCGGCTCTTACGCCCATCGGCGCATTCTCTACCACTATACCCTCCCAGGGTTTCATGTTGCCTGCCAGTTCCAGACCTTTCAGATAGGGGTCGGGGGCGGGCTTTCCGTGGCTCACATTGTATGCCGACACGATGTGCTGTTCGTCGATAAAGTCTCCGAAGTCGTTGACAAGGCGCTGGATGAGGGGTTTCTGTCCGCTCCCGGTAACCACACAGATAGTCAGTCCAGCCTCGCGTATCTGCTTCATCAGGTCTACGACGCCATCGAATATCCCGGCTTCGGGCATCTGGTGAAACAGTCGCGCCTTTTCGTCATAGATGGCTTGGGCCTCAGCCTCAGTGAGTTTCTTTCCCGTCTGGCGCTCGGCATAGATGCGTATGGTGTCGACGCCCTTCATGCCCTCGGTGGCATAGGAGTCTTCGGCGGTGAAGTGGAGCCCATTGGCGCTCATAGCCTGCTGCCATGCCACGGCATGATTGGGCATGGAGTTGTAGAGCACGCCATCCATATCGAAGAGCACGCAGCGGAATCCCTTCCACTCGTCCTTGCTGGCGAGCTGATGGCCATCGACCATACGGTCCAGGTATCTGTTAATCTCTCTCTCGTACATTATTATAATAATAAAGGGAGGAAGTTACTCCCCCCTTGTTATTGTATCAAGCCCAGAGGCGTTGCGATTACTTCTCGTTCTGCAGACGCTCCTGGATAGCCTTGCTCTCAGCCTCATAGCCAGGCTTGTTGAGCAGGGCAAACATATTCTTCTTGTAAGCCTCAACACCGGGCTGGTTGAACGGATTGACACCAAGGATGTTGCCGCTGATACCACAACCTATCTCAAAGAAGTAGATAAGCTGACCGATGTAATACTCGTTGAGCACGGGCACGCTGATGCGGATATTGGGTACGCCGCCATCCACGTGGGCAAGACGTGTACCGAGTTCAGCCATCTTGTTGACCTCATCCACACGCTTTCCGGCGAGGAAGTTGAGACCGTCGAGGTTCTCATCGTCATGAGGGAAGTCGAGTTCGCGGTTGGGAGTCTCTACCGAGATGACCGTCTCGTAGATAGAGCGCTCGCCATCCTGAATCCACTGGCCCATAGAGTGCAGGTCGGTGGTGAAGTCGCAAGATGCGGGGAAGATACCCTTGCCATCCTTGCCTTCGCTCTCACCGTAGAGCTGCTTCCACCACTCAGCGATGAAGTGGAGCTTGGGCTGGTAGTTGACCATAATCTCAATCTTCTTGCCACCCTCATTGTAGAGAGCGTTGCGCACGGCAGCATACTGTGCAGCGATATTCTCGCCGAAAGGCACATTCACGCCAGTAGCCTTCTCCATATCAGTAGCACCAGCCACGAGAGCCTTGATGTCGAAACCAGCACAGGCTATAGGCAGCAGACCCACGGGAGTGAGCACAGAGAAGCGGCCACCCACGTTGTCGGGAATGATGAAGCTCTTGTAGCCTTCCTTGTCGGCACAGGTGCGTGCGGCACCGCGCTTGGCATCGGTAACAGCCACTATCACCTCACGAGCCACGTCCTTGCCCATCTGGGCCTCACACTGCTTCTTGAGCAGACGGAAAGTGAGGGCGGTCTCGGTGGTGGTACCCGACTTGGAGATATTGATGACGCCGAAGCGCTTGCCCTTCAGATAGTCGGTGAGCTCAGCCAGATAGTCCTCGCTGATGTTGTTGCCGGCAAAGAGAATCTGCGGGTTCTTCTTGTCCTGAATGAGCCAGGCAAACGAGTTGCTAAGGGCTTCGATGACAGCGCGCGCGCCGAGGTAGCTGCCGCCGATACCGGCTACCACTACTACCTCACACTTCTCTCTGAGGGTGTTGGCAACAGCCTGGACTTCATCGAGGAAATCAGGAGTAATACTTGATGGCAAGTGAAGCCATCCTAAGAAGTCGTTGCCGGGGCAAGTATTGTTCTCCAATGCCTCGAGAGCGGCTTTAGCTTTGGGTTCATACGCCTCTACCGCACCCTCACCAAGGAAGGAAGCGGCTTTGGTAAAGTCTAAAGAAATACTTTTCATTTTAGTCTATCTAAAACTGTCTGTTAATAATTTGATTTCAATCTGGGGATTGATGCGTTCGTAGAGAATGTTGTACACCGCGTCGAGGATAGGCATATTGACATGCATGTGGCGGTTGATTTCCTTCATGCACTTCGTACCGAAGTATCCCTCGGCTATCATCTCCATCTCTATCTGTGCGCTCTTCACGCTGTAGCCCTTACCAATCATCGAACCGAAGGTGCGGTTGCGCGAGAAGTTGGAGTAGCCCGTGACCAGCAGGTCACCCAGGTAGACGCTGTCATAGACATTGCGCTCTATGGGATTGACGGCGGTCATGAACCGGTTCATCTCCTGCACGGCGTTGGATATGAGTACCGCCTGGAAGTTGTCGCCATACTTCAGGCCCGAGCAGATGCCCGCGGCGATGGCATAGACGTTTTTCAGCACCGACGAATACTCTATGCCAAGCACATCCGACGCCACCTTGGTCTTGATAAACTCCGACGAGAGTACCTCGGTAAAGGCCTGGGCCTTTTCCTGGTCGGCACATCCCACAGTGAGATAAGAGAGGCGTTGCAGCGCCACTTCTTCGGCGTGCGACGGACCGCCGATGACGGCAAGATTGTCGTAAGGCACGTCGTAGACCCTATGGAAGTATTCAGAGCACACCAGGTTCTCATCGGGCACGATACCCTTGATGGCGGTAATGATAAACTTGTCCTTGATACGGGTCTTGAGTTTCTTCAGATGACTCTTGAGATAGGGCGAGGGAGTGACAAACACGAGCGTGTCGTAAGCCTCAACTATCTTGTTGATGTCTGAAGAGAAGAAGATTTCGTCCACATCGAAGTGCACACTTGTGAGATAGGCGGGGTTGTGACCCAGTCTTCTGAAGTCTTCGATGCGGTCGTCGCGGCGCATGTACCACCCCAGGTGGTGGGTGTGGTCTATCACTATCTTGGCGATAGCTGTAGCCCACGAGCCTCCACCGATGATGGCTGTTTTTCCTACGCTAAACATAAATCTTGTTTTGGGGTTATTTTATGCTGTTCTCAGGCCTGTGCGCTGTCTATCCACTGCTGGATAGCATCGACACCGGGCTTTTCAAACTCGAGCTTGTACTTCTTGTGTATCTCGCCCAACTTCTGCTGCAGTCCCTGAGCCTTCTGGTCCTTGATGTCGCTGATGAGGTTGAAGCCTGCCTTGCGCAGCACATACACCTCGTCCTCAGGCACACCAATGGCAGCCCACTCCTTGATGCTGCTCTGAGGTATCTTGGCCTCGGGCTTCATCTGGGGGAAGAGCATAACTTCCTGGATGTACTCCTTGCCGGTCATGAGCATCACCAGACGGTCGATGCCGATACCGATACCACTCGTGGGGGGCATGCCGTACTGCAGCGCACGCAGGAAGTCCTGGTCGATGACCATTGCCTCGTCGTCGCCCTTGTCGGCCAGTCTCATCTGCTCCTTGAAGCGCTCTTCCTGGTCAATGGGGTCGTTGAGCTCAGAATAGGCATTGGCCAGCTCCTTACCGTTGACCATCAGCTCGAAGCGCTCGGTCAGTCCGGGCTTGCTGCGGTGCATCTTGGTGAGCGGGCTCATCTCTACAGGATAGTCGATGATGAAGGTAGGCTGGATGTAGGTACCCTCGCAGTACTCGCCGAAGATTTCGTCGATGAGCTTGCCCTTGCCGAAGCTCGCGTCGATGCCTTCCATCTTGAGTTCGTCTACAGCTATGTGGCGTATCTCGTCCTCGCTCTTGCCGTAGAGGTCATAGCCGGTCTTCTCCTTGATGGCATCGAGGATGGGCAGACGACGGAAGGGAGCCTTGAAGCTGATAGTCTTGTCGCCCATCTGCACTTCGGGCTTGCCGTTGACAGCCACACAGATGGTCTCGAGCAGCTGTTCGGTGAAGGACATCATCCAGTTATAGTCCTTGTACTGCACATAGAGCTCCATGCAGGTAAACTCAGGGTTGTGGAAGCGATCCATACCCTCGTTGCGGAAGTTCTTGCCTATCTCGTAGACGCCTTCAAATCCGCCCACGATGAGTCGCTTCAGATAGAGCTCGGTGGCGATACGCATGTACATATCTATATTGAGCGCATTGAAGTGGGTGATAAACGGACGGGCGCTGGCACCGCCGGCAATGCTCTGCAGCGTGGGGGTCTCTACCTCAGTATAGCCAGCCTCGTCGAAGAAGCGGCGCATGGTGCGCAGCACGGTGGCACGCTTGAGGAAGGTATCCTTCACACCGTCGTTGACCACGAGGTCTACATAGCGCTGACGATAGCGCAGCTCGGGGTCCTCAAACTTGTCGTAGGCCACACCGTCCTTATACTTCACGATAGGCAGAGGCTTGAGGCTCTTGCTCAGCAGCGTCAGTTCTTTGGCGTGAACGCTGATTTCACCGGTCTGAGTACGGAAGACGAAACCCTTGATACCGATGAAGTCACCGATATCCATCAGTTTCTTGAACACCTTGTTGTACAAGTCTTTGTCATCGCCAGGACACACGTCATCACGGGTGATATACACCTGGATACGACCCTTGGAGTCTTGCAGCTCGGCAAAGCTGGCCTTACCCATCACGCGGCGGCCCATCAGACGGCCGGCGATAACTACCTCGCGCTCTTCGCCATCCACGAAGTTGTCACGGATATCGGTCGAATAAGCATTTACGGGAAATTCGTCTGCGGGATAGGGATTGATACCCATCTGTCGCAACTCTTCAAGACACTGGCGGCGTACAATCTCTTGTTCGCTAAGTTCTAATACGTTCATATATATTGTTTTTATTTACTTTCCATTCATACTGGCATGCACCTTTTCCCCGCCCGCCTCTGCAGTAACGGGACATACGCACATTATCATCTGCAAAAGTACTCAAAAAAAACGAAATTGCATTGGTTTTTACCTTTTTTTAGGTGGTTTTAGTGAGCAATGATTGCCACACGTAGCCTATGAGATGCATTTTGTGCTTATGGCATTCACGCAAAGTCTCCATCATTGACAACAAGCAATTATCATTAAACCCAAAACAACGGTCATTAGGCCGCTTAATGTGTTATTTGATGACTGCTCGCAGTCTTTTGTCTTTTATAAGGCGCCTTTTGCTTGTTTATAATCCGCAATAGCTCGCTATTACTCATTAAAAGCCAAACAAAATCCACTCTTCTAAAAGCAAAATCCAAGCAAGCCCTAATGACCGAATTGGATTAAAGCGACATTTTAGTTAAAAAAAACGCAAAAAAAACAGCTAAATGCATTGTTATTTATCTATATATCATTACATTTGCGTAATTAAACGAATGTGGTAATCTATGCGGTAATTATTTTTTATATGAAACGAGTATTATTATCTATCGCTATCATCTGGATGGCCCTGCCTACACTGGGGCAGAGTTTCCACTACTACCCTTTGAAAGAGGTTAAGGACACCATCAGTTACCTCAAACTGAATTTTGATGACCAGAGCAGCTATTTCAAAGGCAAGACCTTTGATGAGTTTTGGCAGATAATACGACGCGAACTATCGCCAACGAAATGTAATAAAATCGAGACATCTCCATTCATTGACCCACAAGGCAATAGTTATGTTTGTGGCGCTTTTATTGCATGCATGGATCAGAGTGAAGTTCCCGCCGACACTTCCGAGGTGCGCGCTGCCCATATCAACATAAGGTTCAAGCCTCCTTATAATGTAGATTCACACAGTTTGTTCTACATGCTGCCAGACAATCTTACCATTGATGGACGGGCAAAGCTCTTTATGAACTTTATCATTGAAGACATTTGGGTGTTTACCATTGACCGAAGACGAGGACACTTTCTGCCATAACGATTATGAGCAAACCGATATTTTCCAAAAGCCACCTATGGGCTGCAGCGATGGCCCTGAGACTACTCATGGGCTGCCAGAGCCACAACGCTTACGGCCCAGGCAAAGATGCCGGAGCCGATGGGAAGAAAACACTTGCTGGAGTCGTGTCGTATATACGCCAGCACGAGCAGAGAATGCCCTATCTGCAGGAGCGCAACTTCTCTGCCAACGACTTGGTGGTCAGCAAGGCCGATTGCAGCATAACCGACGACACGATATATGTCAAGATACCCAACGTGCGTCCACTCCGCGACTCGCTGGCCACTGCCGACAGCCTGTTTTTCGCTCCTCGCCGCATCTTTGCCTGGGCACGCATCGTCAAGGGGCGTTCACAGCCTGAGTTGCGGTTTATCGAACTCGACCCTACACGCGACTATCACAAGGTCAACCGCACCCGTATCAGATACCAGGCTTTCTCTGGAGAGATGAACTTCTTCAATGAGGACGGCACCAACGAATATTCCGCCGTATGGGTCGATGGCCACATAGTCTCCGATACCTTACGGCAGTCTCCGGTCGATGCCCCGAAGCACGGCAGACGCCCTGGCAGGAAGGCAGGACGAAGATAAGACCACCACACATTGTTCATTACATCGCGAGCGCATGTCTATATACGTGTGTATCGACCGAGATTGTCCCGAATTTACGGGCGGTCTCGGTTTCTTTATTTATATTCCTGGCTGTCATGGCTTTCAGAACCGTGCCGACCACCTTTGGCGGCTCGTATCGTATGTTACGTGGACACGTATCATAAGGCACGAGCCCACGTAACAAATGATACGAGCCTTCGTGCCTTACGTTACGAGCCGCCAAATGAGGTTACGGCGGATGCCATGACGACCATAATGACGCCAAGCCACCCTCCCACGCTTCCCTCTGGGCCTTGCGATGCAGCAGCGACGACCACCGTCATCGGGAGGGCTGTAGGCACGGTCGGAAAAATAATTGAAAAAAAGTTGGAAAAATGCTTGGAAGTTATCACGCAAGTCGCTATCTTTGCAATATCAAATTAATATCACTTTCTAAACAGCTATAATTATGAAGAATCAAGAGTTTGACTTCAAGGGATTTACCCTGAATGGTTTCGTGATGTTGTTTGCCATTGTGGCTGCACTGGTAATTTCCGGCCTGCTGCTCGGCTTCGGCATCGAGTATGAGAATGCCTTCAAGATTGTCACTGGCTGCGTACTGTTGCTGGCTGCCATCGTCGCCATGTGCGGTTTCATCATGATAGAGCCCAACGAGGCCCGCGTGATGCTGTTCTTCGGCAAGTACCACGGCACCTTCAAGAAGGTGGGATACTCGTGGGTGAACCCCTTCTACAGTGTAAAGAAGCTGTCGCTGCGCGCCCGCAACATCGACGCCGAACCCATCAAGGTCAATGACAAGCAGGGCAACCCCGTGATGATTGGCATGGTGCTGGTGTGGAAACTCAAAGACACCTACAAGGCCATGTTTGAAATCGACGCCCAGACCATGGCGAGCAACGCTGCCTCGGTGGGTGTCAACGTAAACAGCATGATGCGCGCCTTCGAGAATTTTGTCAAGATACAGGGCGACGCCGCCCTCCGACAAATGGCCGGACAGTATGCCTATGACAATACCGACAACAAGGACGAACTGACACTGCGCAGCGGTGGCGACGAAATCAACGA
>ULIZ01084690.1_pt1 | contig 52171 bp, 46 predicted proteins | sample 1950601 | NCBI WGS metagenome assembly ULIZ01 (sample SAMEA4835456, study PRJEB28245) | human gut metagenome | biome: gut microbiome; material: fecal sample | place: Denmark | collected 2008 | reverse complement strand
CTTCGCCATATAAATTATGCCAAATGTCCTTACGAATGCATGCATTCGACGTCCATATTGTCATAATTTGCATGGCTCTGAATAGTTACCTATATTCTTAAGCTTTGCATTCTTTACATGTAACTCTTATTGTTCATTCGTGATTTCATTTCATACAGCTCCTATAAATTCATCAATGATTCCGTTAACTCAACTTCTACCATGATCAACAATTTCAGCACATAAACCATTCCGGTTCTCACTGTTCACTCAGTTCATTAATAATTTCAATTTCACTTCACAACATACTGCTCATACTTCCCGGCATCGGCATGATGGCAATTCACACGAAGCCGTGTTCCTTCAGGTTCATAGGACTGTTCCAGAATCTGTGCATTTTCCTGCAGATACGAAACAATGCTGCCCTTGTCATAGGGAATCAGCAAGCGAACCTCCTCATAATCTGCATAAACTCTCCTGATAATTTCCTTTACCAGTAATTCGATGGATTCCGGCTGCCTTGCGCTGATGTATATCTTATTCGTTCCTGCTGTTCTCGGATATGTGGTTTCCCCCAAAGACATCTGTTGCAATTCTTTTTCCTGATCCGGTGTCTTGTGAAGCTGCAGCATCTGATTCTGTGGATTCTGATCCTGCAATTTCTGATCCTGTAGTTTCTGGTCCTGTAGTTTCTGGTTCTGTAGTTTCTGGTTCTGTAGTTTCTGCTCCTGCTCCATCTGGTTCCGTGGCTTCCCGGTCGTATTCGCTGTATTCGTGAGCCGATCGGCCTTATTAAAGACAATCAGCATGGGAATATCTCCAGCCCCCAACTCCCGCAGGGTCTCTCTCGTAGTCTCCATCTGTTCCTGATACCCGGGGTCAGAAACATCCACGACCTGCAGGAGCAGATCTGCTCCTTTAATTTCCTCCAATGTCGAATGGAATGCCTTCACAAGACCATGTGGAAGCTTATGAATGAACCCGACTGTATCCGTTAGCAGAAAATCCTGATTATTTCCGGTGTTGATCCGCCGGATTGTCGTATCCAGTGTTGCGAAAAGCATATCCCTTTCCAGCACCTTTTTCTCTTCATCCCCTACAAACCGTTCGACCATATGATTCATAATGGTCGATTTTCCTGCATTCGTATAGCCAACCAATGCTACCAGAGGAATTCGGGATTGTCCCCTGCGCTTTCTCTGTGTTTCACGTTCTCTGGAAATGGCATCCAGTTCTTTACGCAGTTCACTGATACGGTGCTCAATGTGACGGCGGTCAAGCTCCAGCTTTTTCTCTCCGGCACCACGGCTGCTCATACTGCCACTGGTTCCTCCCTGTCTGGTCAGTGCCTCATGCATTCCAACAAGACGCGGCAGGAGATATTGCAGCTTGGCTGTTTCTACCTGTAACCTGGCTTCCCGTGTTCTGGCTCTCATCTCAAAAATATTGAGAATCAGGGTTGTCCGATCAATAACAGGTGTTTTTAATTCATTCTGCAGGTTTTTGATCTGGGAAGGCGTCAAGGTATCATTAATTAGAATAAGCTGCGCATCCAAAGCCTGCGCAGCATCCCGTACTTCCTGTACCTTTCCGGTTCCAATGTAAAGTGCTTTATGCACGAATTCCATTCTTTGGGTAACCGTCCCAACCGGTTCCATGAAACACGCCTTCGCCAGTTGTTTCAATTCTTCCATGGAGTTATCAAAATTCTGTTCTTCTCCCGTATCTACTCCGACGAGCAGTACCCGTTCCAATTCTCTATTCTGTTGTTCCTCTAAAAAAATATCCCAATACTCTTCCATAGCACCTCTTATGAAATTATCCAATTACTTATTATTGTATCCATTTACTTCTGTAAATGTTTATCTTCCCCATGCTTCAATGACACTGATATAAGGAATCAATTACCGAAAAGTAATTTTCAAATGTTTTGCGGCAGCATCCCGGATTCTTAATCACTATATTTCCCGTCTTTAATCCCGGAAGCGTAAACGCCATTGCCATCCGGTGGTCATCGTAGGTTTCTATTGTTATGTTTCCACGTTCTATTATACTTTCACGCTCTGCTGCACTTTTACTTTCTGCTGCACTTTCATTCTCTGTTGTACTTTCACATTCTATTGTACTTTCACCTTCCGCTACAATATGATCTTCAGGAACTTTCCCCCACGGAAAAATCTGAATTCCGTCAATCTCCGGAGCCTCTTCGCACCGAACTCCCATTCGCTGCAATTCTGTCAAAATCGCACGGATCCGGTCCGATTCCTGAAAACGTATATGTCCGATATTGTGAATTCTGGTAACACGGTCTGCAAAAGGTGCAAGCGCAGCCAGTGTCATCGTCTGATCCGAAAAGTCCTTCATCGAAATATCCACGCCATGCATTTCCGGCTCCTTCATAGTCAGCCGTATTCCTTTGGGCGTCTTCTCTTTCTGACATCCCATCTGTTCCAATACGTTCAGGAATTGAATGTCTCCCTGTAAGGATTTCTCCTGAACCCCCTTAACAATAACACTTGTTTTCAGTAAAGGAACCATGGCATAAAAGTAGCAGGCTGCCGATACATCCGGCTCAACTTCATATTCCGTAAGCCCCCATCCTTCCTGATGAGCGATCACATAGCAGTTTTCTGACTGTTCCACCCGAATGCCAAACTGCTTCATCATAGCAAGTGTCATTTTAATATAGGATCCAGCGGTTCTGCTTCCGGTCAGATGTATCTTTAATCCCGTTGGAAGGAGGCATGCTGCCATCAGTAAGGCACTTGCGAACTGACTGCTGAGATTCGTATCAATAGTGATTTCACTCATCTCATTCTCTTCCTGTGCTACATCATTCCGGCATCTATCTTCTTCCGCTTCCATCTTCTGTATTTTGTCTTTCTGTATTTTATCATTCTGTACTTTATCTTTCTGTTCTTCATCTTCTGTAAATTGCGAAGACAGTTCAAAGGGAAAATGATATTCTTCATTATTAAATCTGAATTTAACATTCAATTTCTCTAATATTTTCAGGATCGGCTCCATCGGACGCTTACGCATCTGTTCGGATGCATCCAGATAATAATTACCACCTGCAAAAGCCAGTGCAACCGTAAGAAACCGTGCCGCTGTTCCTGCACTTCTTACATTGATGGATGCCTCCGGGTTTGGAATCCTGCCATCCGTACCCTGAATGGTCACCTTCTGCTTTTCTTCCTTGATTTCTACCCGGAATCCAAGCTGGATCAGACAGTCTAAGAAGCCTCTTGTATCATCACTAAACAGGACTCCCGACAATACACACTTCTTACCGGATAGCGCAGCTAACAAAAACGCCCGGTTGGTAATACTTTTCGACCCTGGCACCTGAATAAGATACTCTTTCCTCGGATTCAGTTTTCTTACCTGATAACTATCTGCTTTTTCCATAAGTGTTCCCTTTCTTTGCTATCCTATTAACTATACTATTTTTTTCGTCTCATGCCAATCCTTTTTCAGATTACTGTTCACTCCTCGCAAGTTGTGAGATAAAACTTATTAAATCCACTGCTTTCATCCATGCTCATGGTTGTAATGCTCATCATCCCACCTAGAATCACCATATAAATCGACACAAATGATATATTTTTCATGCAGACTCCCCACACAGCCATCGCCAGAATAACGATCACATACTGTCTGGCAAATCCTTTTACATTGTATAAATCCTTTAACAATAATCCTTTCATTCTTATCTCACCTCGTCTCTCTTAACAATATAAAGCAAAATATCTTCAACGGAAGCATGATCCACAACAAATCCTTCCTGTTTCCATCCTGCCGTATTTTTTACCAGTACATGGGCTCCATATGCATTTTCCATCTTTCCGATGATCTGCTCATCCGGAATCTCATTCCCTTCGACAAATCCTTTACCTTCTTGTCTGTAAGAACCTGAAGCTTCCTTAAATAAGCAAAATATTTCTTTTCCCTCCCATGTCCGGTAAAACTCATTCATAATATGATGAATCTCCTTTGCCGTGAACTCAACAGGCATATTACATTCATCAAAAATAACACCAAGCTGTTCCTTCCACTGATTGCTTCCATTCTCCTTTTCATTGCCCTCCATTGGATGTCCAAAGAGATAAATATCACCCGTTTCTTTATGTACTAAATTAAGAATTGCCTTAATGGTTGAACTCTTTCCAGCTCCGTTCTCTCCAATGAACCCAACAATTCCAGAAGAACATAATAAATCATTTGCAGCTTATTTGAAGTCAAAGAAATCCCTGTAGGAAACCGAACGCCATGTTCTTTCTAACATAACTCCGGATTCTACAGGGATTTTCACCATACCTCTATTACTTTATTAACCAGTTATTTCACTACCTTATTACTTTATTATCTATTGCTTTATTTTCTTGTTATCTATATGCTTATGAGCTTTTCCTTCCATGATTTTTACAAGTACTTCTATACTACATCCTATCATTTCTGTACTGTACTTCTACTTATCTATGCTAATGTCCCTGTACTGCCATTATTTCTGCATCCCGATCTTCCTTCGCACAATCACAAAACAGATTACATGAACGGCTGCCGTCAACGTCCAGGTAATGGGATAGGAAATATACAGCGTCTGTAAGGTTCTGCTCCACTGGAATATCGTATAAATATAAACCACACGAAAAAAACATACCCCCATTAAGGAAACAATCATCGGCATCACTGCATAGCCAAGCCCCCGGATGGATCCCACCAGTACATCCATAATTCCGCACAGGCAATACATGGTACAGATAATTGACAACCGTTCCAATCCATAAGCAATGACCTCAGGATCAGAAGAATAAATTCCAAGAATCTGATTTCCTAACAGATAAGCACCATTGCCAAGAATCAGTCCAACCGCCGTTACAAATAAAAGACACTCTGTCAATATTTTATTGATTCTTCCATACTGTCTGCCGCCAAGGTTCTGACTGGTAAAGCTCACGGCCGTCTGATGCACCGAATTCATTGAAGTATACACAAACCCTTCTACATTCTGTGCAGCGGTATTTCCGGCCATAGCTACTGATCCAAAAGAATTTACCGATGACTGAATCAGCACATTGGATATGGAAAACAGCACACCCTGTACTCCCGCCGGAAGTCCGATCTGTGCAATCTTTCCAAGCATTCTCCAATGAATACGAAGCTTCGTCCATTCTACCCTGATACAGCCCTCACTCTTCATCAGGCAACGCATGATCAATGCCGCTGAAACGCACTGGGATATAATTGTTGCAAGCGCTACGCCCGCAACCCCCATATGAAAATTGATCACAAAAATCAGATTCAGAATAACATTAATCACGCCTGCGGCTGCCAGGAAATACAATGGTCGTCTGGTATCCCCAATTGCTCTTAATATTGCACTTCCGAAGTTATATAGCAGCATCACCGGCATTCCCACAAAGTAGATCCGCATATAAAGCACGGAATGACTAATGACATTGTCCGGTGTATCCATCCATTGAAGCAGTGGTTGTGCCAGTACAATTCCTATAAAAGCAAGCAAAATACCGCCAAGAATACTTACTACAACTGCAGTATGAACTGCTTCCTGTGCTTCCTGCTCCTGCTGTGCACCATAAAACCGTGCTACCAACACATTGACACCAACCGATAATCCAATAAACAAATTCACCAGAAGATTGGTCAATGCACTCGTAGAACCCACTGCCGCTAATGCCTCGTTACCGGCAAACTGTCCAACCACAATAACATCCGCCGCATTAAATAACAGTTGTAATATACCTGAAAGCATCAATGGCAGCGTAAATAACAGTATTTTTCGAAACAAAGGCCCATGGCACATATCGATTTCATAGGATTTTGTTTTTTCCATTTTATCCTTACCCTCAGATCATTATTGTAAATTTGTAACGATTCAGTACAGGTCGAAGCATTTACTGCTGAGACCGTAAGAAAATGATTCAGTAATGCAAAATCCCATCGCGAAGCCGATTTGGAATGGATTTTGCATCGTAACTGTGAAGGTACTGAACAGTTACGTAACTTTCGTCTCTATAGACTTTCCTCAAATTTGTCCAAAGAACCGGAACCACAGTACAAGGCCAGCTTATGTATCGTCATTTCCGCCAGATTTCTTCCTTCCTCACAAAGCTGTGCAATAAATCTTCCATACAGATCCAGCGTTTCTTCAGAATAAGAAAGAAGTTCTGCCTGCAGACATTCTTCCGGGGAAGCAAAAATCTCAGCCAAAAGGAATGCTCCTCGCAAAAAATCAGCTGACTTTGGATATCTGACAGCCAGTTCCTCCAGCCAGTCCATCCAGACCTTCATGATTTCTTCTGCAATCTCCTGTTTCACTGGAGTAATCTCTGGATTCCACCCTTTATCCTTCATCATCCGCAGATCATGAATCCGGCTTTTCAGCATTTCTGTTGTCCAGCTTCCATAGATACTCTCTCTCGACATGGCAAACACCTCAAAGCTCTCCGTATCCCGGACATTGCATCCTTCAACCGGATTCCCTGCTGTCTCCCATTCCAGTCCGATCACTTCATTAATCAGTGCCATTTGAAAAGAACCTTCCTTCTGTTCCTTTCGATCCTTCTGCGGAATACTGTGAAGAATGTTATCCGTATGATGCTCCAGATAATTGTCCTCACCACTTGTCAATCCCTGTTTCTTCATCTCCTTAATGATCATTGCCACAATCAGCTCAATCATATCCGGAATCCGCTCATCTCCATTGGGAAGTTCAACAAGAGCCGTCAGAATATCCCCGATCTCCGTAAGCACCTTCATCTCCCGTAAACCACGATGCATCCACTTATAGAAAGGAGCAAACCTCCGGTTCAGCAGATAGATCATCGACATGGTATGCTTCAGAAACTCTGCCAAAGCAATATCAGCTGTTACCTTTTCGCCACGTCCAAACATCCGGTTATAATTATACTGTCCGGATTGCGCCATCAGTGCTGCTTCCCTTGCAATTTTCTTAATTCGGACCTCCTCCGGATAATACTTCAGAATTCCATTCCGGATTCTGGTAAATTCGCCTAAATCATCCCGGAAAACCTTTCCGTTCGTCGCTGATGCCAGCTGATAATCCTCTAAAAATAACCACTGGTTTTGTGTAGTTGGCACATCCGTAAGTCCAATCAGCTGTTCATAAAATTCACCAATACGGAACACTCCGACACTCCTGCGTGCCTTATGTGTCTCGATTCTGGTTACCCCCATATAGGTATCCGGCAGCTTATCATATTCTTCCTGTAGTGCCTCTCCGATCTCATCATATACCTGATCCGTAAGCCATAAGCAAAAGCCCGGTCCAAAGTCATGATCTCTCGATACCTCATCATCAAACCCAAAGCATTCTGATCCTTCTCCCACAAGTCCGGCTGCAATCATTCCTTCATAGGCAGGAAATTTCGTGCGGATCATTGGAATTCCATACTCCTTATAAAAGCTTTCACAAAGCTCCAATCCATTCTGAAAGTGAATACTTTCCTGCGGCAGATCCTGCAACTGCTTCTGTACAGCGTTCAGATTCCGCAGGGTAATTTCATATGCTTTATTTCTTCCTGACGTTCTTTCAATTTCATGGAGTGCCCGTTCATAATAATATGCAGACTCTTCCATATTTCCTGCCAGATACTGAGCCTCTCCCATGGCAGAAAGCGCACTACTGTAATGATAATCCTTTTTCTCATCCTCTTCAAAAAGTTCAAAAGCACGACGTAAATTCTCAATTGCCTCCTGGTATCTCATCAGTTTTATCTGATAAATTGCAAGACTTGTATAAAGAATTGCAGTCTCAGCCCTTGCTTCATGATATAAAACTGCGACAGATAACGCACGTTCCTGACAGTCACAGGCACTCTCATAATCTCCCATATCCTGAAAAAGCATTCCCATACCATTATATAAATTTACATATCTGAAATCCGTATCTTCTATGTTATTGATATAAATCCCGCGAACCTCCTGATAATGCACCATGGCTTCACGAACCAGTCCACCTTCCCGGCAGGTATTCGCAACATTAAGCAATGTTGTCGCATAAGGAATGGTACCGGCCAGTCCTGCCTGTGCAGCTACCTGCAGTACCTCCCTGCAATATCCCAGTGCCTTCTCAAATTCACCACTTTCCCGGTAATAGCCAATGAGCTCGTTCATTAAAGTAATCAGGGATCCGATATCCTCCTGACTTGCAGAGTCCTCGATTTTCTCAAGTAGAAATCCTTCAATTTCATTTGTCCTGTGTTGTGTAATCAAAGTTTCCAGCTGCTCCAAAGACTTCTCTACATTCATATCGCTTTCTCCTTTCACTACCTGGCAGTTCCATCCTCTTTTAAAACCCCGGCACGTTCCAATACTACCATAATTCCCGGTATCAGAATCACTTGTATAACAATTCCCGGTACTGCACCAAGGAATGCTCCCGCCATAAACATCTCAAATGTAAATGGTTCCATGGTTACCTGCGTGAGAATAAATCTGACCAATCCCCAGACCAGTCTTCCCGCAAGCATTGCACCAATCAGTGATACATATAGATTCAGTACATAATTCTTTCCCTTCCCGGCTGCACTTTTTTTGCTTAACTGCTGCATAATCAATCCAATCACTGCTCCATATGCAGCAAGTTCAAAAGTCATGGAAACACCAATCGGAAAGATTGGCGGCATGCCAAATAACAGATAACGCAGCAACGGAAGAATAAAACCTACCATCATTCCATACTGCCACCCACAAACCAAGCCGCAAAATAATACCGGTATATGCATTGGAAGCAGCATACTGCCAATCTGTTGGATTTGACCTGTTATAAACGGAAGAATCAGACCAATTGCCATAAACATTGCCGATAATACAAGTTTTTTGATTCCTCTTGATTGTTTTCTCATTATGTACCTCACATCTATCTTTTAATGTAGTATAGTATATCATAGTCTTTACAAAAAATCTATTTTCTCTATTTTTACGTTTTTTGCATAAATATGTATTTTATCTTGCTTTTTATTTATCTATGCACTATACTAAATATAGTGTCTTGCGCACAGATTTTCCATGTATATTCCCCTCTGCATCCTTGCAGAAATACAAAATGTGCATATACAGACATCAATCTTTCTATATTTATTTATGAACCAAATCAAATTTCCCACATTATAACTGAATCAGATTTCCAGTTCTTCTGTTTTATTCTATCTCTATCTGTTAAATACCGGACGCCTTCTGTTGTCATTTGTGTGTTTATGAGACTATTTCATGTCTTCGGAGCTTTTCGGCCCGATTGAAAGAGGATATTCAGAATCCATAGTATGAATCATATTCTTCTTCGACCATATTCCCTGTTCTTATTATATAAGAATATCAAAAAAGCCCGGAAACATAACGTTTCCGGGCACTCTTTATTAAATTTATACAATTCCCTGTGCTGTCATGGCGAAAGCGCAATGTTTATCTATTTTAGGCGCACAGAAGATTTTTTGTAACCCACAAGTAATCTTCTATTGTCAGATAATTCCGTTTATGTCCTTCTATCTGCCCCTATTTTCTTAATTGTCAACAATTCTATATATATCTTACTGCAGTTCCCGATCTCCATCATAAAGTCCATGCATATATCCCCAATACGCAGTCTCCTCACTAATATTATGTTCCTTTGCAATGCGCTGCACCTCTTTTACAATCATCTTAGCAGTGAATCGTTGCTGATCCGGAGATAATTCATTCATATTTGATTTTTTCCCATACTCAAATACATGCATATACATCACCTCAAAAAAAGATTGCATTAATAAAATATAATACTGTAAGTACAAGAATAGCAGCCTTTGTTAAGTTCCAGACTGTTCTAAAAAAATTCTTTATTGTAACAATGATACGATTCTTTCTATCATGCTTCTTCATTTCTCTGATCATGCCTTCTCTGCCGCCATGTGCCAGGATGGCTTCCGGTGTCATGCTTGCCATAATCTGATCAACAATAGGTCCGTATATATCCTGTTTCATTATATTACCTCCTCTTTACAATTAGTGTATCATTTTATTTTTATTTTGTCAATGCATTGCTTTATAATTATACATACAATGAGAAAAGACAGCCACTGCGCTGTCCTCTCATATCATTCCAGTTCCTTTTTTCTAAAAAACTGCCTTTGTAAATCAAATTGATGTTGTTCAATATATACCTTCAATTCAGGATGATTCCTTTTGAGATTAGTTAAATCATAATATTGGGTAATATCTCCTTCTACCTGGTAAAATACATCTTCTTTCTCCTTTATTATTCTGACTTTCTCTTGATCCATCTTATCTTCCTCTTCTTCCATTTAATTTTACCGGAATATCTGCTTCTATCTTTTCTACATCCGGCTTACTTCTTTCAGATTCACTTGACACAAGTTTAAACAAAGTATTATCAATACCATATTTCTGAACTTCATCTGTTATATCATTAAACCTTTCCTTAATAGTATCAACTGCTGTCTGTTCATCCATAAGATTATGATGACCATAATTTAAACTATGCCGGTCCTGGTTCCATGAAGTCCAACATGCATACTGATTCATTTGTGAGTTATACCCAATTACCGCATATAAATGAGAATCTTCCGGATCATTTGACACTCTGCATATCTCAACCGGCTTATAATTTGCAAGACCTGACGATTGTTCAAAATATGATACAACATCATTCTTTACTTCTTCCGGCACCGGAGACACATTAGGCATTCTGGAAACAATAAAATGTAGTGTGCTTTCTTTACATAATACATTCTCTATTGATTCTTTTGTGTTATCCATTTGTTTTGCATCAATCATCTTTTGAATGGAAACTGCCAGAACCTCAGATATCTTTTCTGTGCAAACCAATCCATCATAATGATCATAATACTTTTTCACAAAATCCTTTATTTTGTCCGGGGTGACCACCTGTACTTCCTGTTCCTGGTTCAACGGTAAAGGATCATATCCTGCATTTTCCAATTTTCTATAATGCTCTGTGAGTTCTCTGTTCGTATATGGCGAATAAAACTGCATAGGATATATAATATCCGTATCTAACTTTTCTACTGCCATATGCAGAAATTCATCAATCTCTTCTGAAATATTTTTTGTTCCTTGCCTTATACTTTCCACAAGTCTTTCGGGATTGGTGTGAACCGTATACTGCATTTCCTGAACAATTTCATTGGCATGAACTGCTGATAAAGTATATATAACCAGATGCGGTCTCTCATATCCCATAATATTAATATCGAGATAATCCTGTGGACGATGAGTATTCGCCACTCTTCCACTCCATGCTCCCCATTCTGTATTTTCTCGTCCAACCTCTCCTATACATACGTTTTCTATGTAATCAACGCCTGCTTTTAATGCACAATAAACATTATCCTTATCCAAAATAGTTTTCATAGAAGAATATGATTTTCTAATAATTTGCTTTTCATTCACTGCCAGTTCTTCATTATATAATGCCGGATCGGATAAGGATGTAATATGATTCTTCATATCTACATAATCAAAATGACTCATGCACTGCAGTTCACCATGGATTATGTACCCTAACTGTTTACCATCTGCATCTGACATTAAGTAGGCACTCAATGCATCCTTTATATTTGAATAAGTAACAGGTTTAAGGTCAGAGTCCATACCACTCCCTTCCAAGTTAAGAGTATAATAAGCAATTCTACCACTCGGATGTATTAAATCTTCATATTTTGCTCTATCACTTTCAAGGATTGGACTCATACCTTCAAGCTCTTCCCCTAATGCCTCCCATCCGTCAGCATCTATCCTTCTCTCCGGTGCTGTACGAAAAACAAAGGATACTGTTGCCATACTGTCTGTTGGTGTTTCAATACGATCATATCCTGTCATTCTCATAGCTTCTGTATAACGCTCTTCAAGTGTTATATCTACTACCATCTGCTTTTCATAGTTTTCAATATCTGTCATTGAGAGCCATTCTGGCTTATTTTCATCCCCAAAGCTATTATACAGTAATTTCATCACTTCTATCTGCTCACGCTCATCCTCTGCCCATAACTGCTTTTTATTTCGATTACCATTTCCTAAATAATATTCGCAGTCACCCTGCAGTCTGCTCAATAACTGATATTTAAAAATATCATCACTATTTACTAGGTCTTCTTTTCTTTTCTGTTCCATATCTTAACCTCCCTATAATGCTATTGTCAACAAGTGCCTGTAGTCCCGTACTAAATACAATTCTTTTCTATTCAATAATAAAAGCCGCTGACTATACCTATCTTTCTTTTTATTATGCTGGAAAAACATAAAAGCAGACTTAATATCGCAAAACGGTCTTTGGTAAGGATTTATGTTTTCTATACCCATATCTTTCAATTCATATACAAAATAATCAGTGATAATTAAGCTGCTCCTATCTCCATGTGGATAATAACATTCCTGATCAATGGCACAGATGCGTGTATCTGCAAACTGAATACTATCAATGTTCACGACCTTACCAGACAACACATCAAGCACCTGATTATTCTTATGGAGATTAGTAACATATCTCTCTTTTTCTCGCTTTTCAAACTCTTTATGCTCCGTAAAATAATTCCAAATCAGCAAATCTTTATTTGTGTGTCCTTGCTCAGTATACCTGTAGCAGATAATAGAACCATTAATCTTAATGCCAATTACATCGCCATGCTGTAGCATAACCTGCCCGGTTTCATGAACCGCTAACAGATAAGAAAGAAAATCTTTGGCTGAACTGCATTCATGACTAAATCTAAGAACCACCTTGCCTTCTCTGCTATCAGACATAAATCCCTTATGTCTTATGTTTCTGAATAGTACGGCCATTGTTTGCAATCCATATAAAAATTCATGCCGGGTTTGCTGCTCATCTTGTATGTTTACTGTCGTATAGTTCATAAAAAAACCTCTTTTCTGTCATTCTACTAATAGCATAACAAAAAAGAGGTTTCTAACCGTTGCCTTTACTAAATCAAAATAGCCTTTTAAATGTTTTTAAGCAACAACTCACAAATTTCGTCAAATGATATATCCAAAGCATAGCATATTTTAAGTACCGTGCCTATCTTCATACTTGAATATCCTGTTTGGGATGTCTTTGCATAGGTCAAGCTAACCGGAGTAATATCTACAATATGTGCCAGTTCCACATATGTTATTTCTTTTGCTAACATAGCATCATTAATCCGTCTTGATACAGGATTCTTGATTTCTCCATTTTCTATCTGTTTTTTCAATCTACAGGAAAATGGTAATATTCTCTCCTTATATAAGATTTCAGAAATATTTCCACAGCTATCCATCTCCGCCTTCAACCCTTTAAAAAGAGTCTTATATTCCTGCAGGAATTGTTCTATTTCCACATCAGGCAATACCTTACGCTCTTTCATCTTTGCAATCCGGGCACGATAGCGGTGTTGAAGCTTCACCAGATCAAGTTCCGGTGCTCTCTTTTCTTCCCATACAATCATTCTTTTTGTAATTTCTTCTTTTAATTCAGGAAAGTAATCATCATAAAACCTTTCAATATGAATATTTATAACAGAGAAAATACGAATAGTTTTATCCAAAGGTAGTGATAATAAAGACTTGGTTCCGTTCTGATATTCAACACAGGAACCTACAGAAATATTGACCTTTTTGCAAAATTCTCTAATAGTCATTCCAGTTTGCTCTCTTTTTTGTTTAAAATATTCACATGCTTCCATGACAACTACCTCCATGGAGATTGTATCATTTTACTTTTACTTTGTCAATTTTCCTATTATTCATTATCAGTGCTTTCTGTATCCGATTCATCAGATTTCTTTTCCTCATCTACCTTTGCAGGCTTATCTCCCTTATAAGCCATTCCATCATAGCATAAGGTATATTTCGTTTCTGTATCAGGAATGGTAAGTATTACATTGCCTTCCATATCCAAATCCAGAGAATACTTTACCTCTGACCTTTTATCCGCACTATAAATGACTATCTCATTTTCTGTATCACTTATATTTACAATTTCATAGGAGTAGTTCACTACATCAGGTGCATCTTCGTTAAAATATCCCGAATAAGAATTGCCAGGGGAAAAACGAAAAGCTGTTCCATCCTCTGTTACATAATCTCCTATTAACAAGGAATTATAAACATTATTGTAAGATTCAGCTGATGGTGCATTACGCAGCACATCCAAATTATCTAATCCATCATCTTCCGCATCAATCATTCCATCACCGTACTCGTTTGCTACCTCTTCCAGATCAGTCGTAAGATTATCCATATTCATCTCTTCTTTTTCCGTTTGTGCGACGGCATATGCTTGTTTCATCCTCATATTGCTATAGTATAAAATACCAGCAATAACCAGAATATTTACAACTAAAATTACCACTATCGCCAAGCACATTTTCTTTTTTGTAATCATAAATCTTTCTCCTTCATTTCTTCTTATTTTTACAAGTTACATACATGTATTAATTATACTTTCTTAAACATCCTGCCTTGTTATACTTCAGGCTATAAAGAAAAAAAATTATGCTGTATTGTCTAAAAAAGGGAGCGGTTTTATCAACCACTCCCTCGTAACACATAATTAGTTGTATAAAAACGACAGGAATTGAGGTAATTTTCCTTCACGTTTCAATTTAAGAATTACTACAATTCCCACAGATACTAACAGCATCAGAATAATCAGAACCGTCATAACTACTCTGAATGCTCCTGTATTTGTTTCTGCAGGTTTCTCTGTATTCATTGCTTCTACATCTTCCGTAAATGTAGAATTTACAACTGCCGTCGCATCCTTAATTTCAACTTTTGCGACAGCAACTGGAGATAAACTACTTACATTTAAAGAAAGAGAATTATCGGTTGCTGTTGTCAGACACACTTCATACTGTCCCGCCTGATCTGCTCTTTCATGCACTACAAGATACAATGCACCTGTGGTAATATTCGGAAACTTGAGATTCAGTATAGCACTTCTGTTATTGCGGAATGCTGTTTCCTGAGTGACATTCGGTTTAATATCACCGGCGCCTACCAAACTCAAGATAACCGCTTTGGATTCATCATTCGCTGCATTTATCACTTCATCAGATCCCAGATTTCCAAGCTCCTCCAAGTGGTTTGCATAGTAATTAAATATTTTATAAATATTTTCCAAAGAATCATCCGTTATGTCATTAATTTCCTTTCCGTTTGTATCTGAAAACTTCACAATCGGGTTCGATTCTGCAAAACGAATGACTTTTCCTGTTGCATACTGGGTTCCCGGAATGGTGTTAATCTCAGTATCGGAAAACATGGAAACTTCACTTGTGGTTCCTAGTCTCTTTTGACTGTTTTCAGCCGCAACCGTACTCCCCACTAAAGCATCCGGTACAGCTGTGCTCTTCGTTTCCGTTTTGGTATCCAAATTATTCGTGGAACCTTCAATTACATCCCCATCATCAGCTTCCCCTTTTCTCTGCTCTTTAGAGGCTGCATCTTTAGTATCGGAAGCCGTCGTTTTATTTTCCTGCTTTGAAGTCGAGGAAGCTGCCGGTGTAGTAGTATTTCTATTTGCATTATTTACCTGTGTCCTCAAAGTTGACATTTCTGAGGTTAAGGAGTTGTTCTTTGTTGTAAGGTCAGTTACCTGATTTGATAGGCTTCCATTCTTACTATTCAGTTCCGTAACCTGGGATGTCAGATTGGTATTGGTTGTCTTTAATCCGGATAACTCACTGTTTAACGAATTTACCTGAGAAGAAAGTGAACTATTTTTCTCTTCCAGGCTACTATTTGCGCTGCTCAACTTTTTATTATCCTTTTCAAGATCATCAACATCATCCTCCAGTTTGTCTACTTTACTCTGGAGTTGGCTATTCTTTGTTGTAAGATTTGTAACCTGGGATGTCAGACCGTTAATCTGATCCTTTAATGCAGAATAATCCGAAGAAGAACTTCCATTTCCGTCAGAATTAGGATTATCTGTCAGGGCTTTTGCATATCCCTGATTATAACCAGTAGAATATCCCTGTTTATAGCTTTCAGACTGCATATTGACTACTTTATCATCCGTTTTTCCTGCGGCACCTGCTGTAACACCTTCTTCATAACCTCGTTGATAACCAGTTTTATAATTATTACTGTCCGGATCCGCAACATCATCAGAAGGATTTTCATCTCCGGCATTTTCAATAGCCGTCTTTACCGCTGCTACAAGTTCCTTTCCTGTCTTATCCGTATTAAGCAATTTTTGAATTGCCTCTATTGTTTCATCTGACGTAATCTTATCACGTACATAATTCTGAATTGCATCAGCAATTTCTTTATCTGTGGAGCCATCCGGCAATGTCAGCCCGAACATTTTATTAGCTGTATCGACAGTAATTTTAAATCCATCAGCTGTATCAGTCAGTGCATCAAGCTGTGCCCGCAAATCAGCAATTTCCTGATTCTTTTTATCAAGCTGCTCACGTAACTGACTGATTGTATCCTGAGCCTCCTTAATATCCTGTTCTTTTTGAACAAGAGTACTCTGCAGAGCTGTGAGTTTCTGGATTGCATTTTCTGTTTCTGCAATCTGGGCCTGCAAACGTTCCGCAGCTGCAGTATCTCCATCTGCTAATGCTTTTTCATACTGAGCTATTAAATCTTCCTTCTGCTGCTGTGCATTTGCCAAATCTTCATTTGCCTTCTGCAGCTGACTTTTTGTTGTTGCAAGTTCTTCCTCTAAAGCACTGTATTCCTGTTCTGCTGTTGTCAGCTTATCCTGCAAATCTTTCACAGTCGCTTTGGCTACATCAAGATTATTTTGCAGCGTGGAGATTTTACTTGTAATTGCAAGCAAAGTATTATTAATACCACTTACATTATCCTGATCCAGGGTAGAATTGGTTAGCAAAGCGTAGATGCTGGCCAATGCACTTTCATATTGGGATGTCATTTGGTTTGCTCCGGATAATTGTGCTTCCAGATTCTTAATTCTCTCAGCCATATCCTTAATATCTTTTACGACTTCCTTATACTGTTCATCTACAGTCACATCCAGGTCAAAATCATAACCAGCTTCCTTTAATGCCTCAATAATACTATTAAGACCAGTCTGCGATGCATTCAGTGCTTTTTCAATTTCTTTCAGCTTAGCAGCCGTCTGTCTTTGAATTGCTCCTAAAGTATCTTCAAAGACTTTTCCAGTGTCAGTTCCCGTATCATCAACAATGTGAACTCCTCGCTCGTCCACATAAAATTTGATTGTTTCTGCTTCACCATCTCCGTCTACATCATACCTGCAAATATAAATTTTCTTTCCGTCTTGGGTTGTTTCTCCAGTATCCTCATATTCTATCGGATTACCTTCAATGTATACTACATCTTTTACTTCTCCCGTGTCCGGGTCCTCATACTTTCCAAAATATCCGGAATCATCAGTAGTGCTACTCGATACAAATTCAGAGAATTTTTCTAAAAGTGCTTCATATGCTCTCTTATACGCTGTCAATTCTACAGATAATTGATTGATTTTTTCTGTATCTGCATTTTTATCAGAACGTAGCGCTTCGATTTCCTGCTGCAGCTGCTCTACTTTCTGCGATAAGGAAGCAAGTTCTTTTACAATATTCTCATAAGAACCATACTCCTGTTCTACAAATGACTTGTCTGTGTATTCCTCTACACGAACTGATACCGGAACGGAAAAGTATGCCTCAGCTCCATCTTTTTCATAGAATACTACAACCGTTACCGAAATGGTTCCAGTTTCCTGTCCAGCATCCAAATCTGTATCCATAGCATGTACAGGTTCAAACGCTGAAACACCTTCTTCTGTAACTGTCTGTGCATTTTCCAATTCATTAAATTCTGTTGTTCTAATAATATAAAACTCATCAGAACTATATGTTGTTGTCCCTTCGTTACTGCCATAAATCGGGATAACTGTCATATTATCCTTTACAATGTCTCTTGTGGTAAGAATCACGCCATTATAATAAGCATCAATTCCTGTCTGTGGTACATTTTCCGGCTTATCAGATACCACATGGTCAGACATAAGCTGTGCATCTATACTGTTTACACTATAGAACGTAACTGAATTTGCAAGACCTGTAATATAACTACTATAATCCAGGGAATGTGCGTAACAGGTATATCCCAATAAGGATAATACATTTCCGTTTGGCTCAACATTTCTTCCCTGATCTACAGTTTGGTCATTTAGAATATAAACAACAACATCTCCAGATGAACCAAATGCACTTACATAATTACTATCCTTGCCATACATTTCAAACAGAGTATTTTTGTTTTTAACATAAACTTTACGATTATTGTAACTTCCAGTATGTCCTTCCCAATCAAATGCTACGTTTGTAACATTTTCATCAAGAATCAGTGTCTGAATACTATCGCAGTTCTCAAAAGCATGATTTACAAGGTTTGCTTTCAGTTTTTCAAAAATATGCGCAGCACTATCATCTGTGCAATTTGCCAATACTATAACATTTCCCATATACTTTTCCTGCCTTTACTATTCAAATGACATCTATTTCATACATACCTTCTAATCTACAATCGAATTGGCAGTATTAGTAAGCTTTTGAATCTCTTCCACCTTTTGACTAATTGTTTCATAATGCTGTTCCATTTTTTCAGCATCACGGACAGCTGCCTGCAGCCTGGATATTTCATCCTCTGCATCATACAAATTCTGCTGCTGTCTTGACAACGCACTTTGCTGAATATTATAAATTGCCCTCAAACGGCGCACTTCCTCTTTATCCTTTTCCCATTCATGAATGATCTCTCCAGCAAAAGCATTGACCTCATTTATATTATTCTGCAGACAAGTCATCAATTCTGTAAACTTCTTCTGGAATAAAACCGTATCATTACCATCAAATTGCTTACTACTACTCATAACTGTTAATAGATCACTGAATACAGAAACAATCCCATTCCTGTTCCTTATCTGCTGCTCATTCTCCGGATTCTGCACGTTTCCCTTCTCTGTATTGACTACAGTTATTGCATTACTCTCATTCTGTTCTTTATCCTCATTGGAATATCCTTCTATCCGTTCAAAAATAGACATTTCATCTTCACTTTCAAAACAAGACTGAATTTCTTCTAAGCGCAGCTTCTTGTCTAATGCCATCATAAAAAGCACTATCACAGCACTTGGTGCAAGAGTTGTAGTATTCCAATATGAAATCAGCCATTCAAAATCTTCCGGTTTAATTCGCTGGTCTTGCAAGAGATCAGCTATTTGAAATGATATTTCCATATTCTTATCATTTTCAAATCTGTCCGCATTATCAGCCAGACAATGCAATACATCATCACGCATTCCCTTGAAATCTTCTTTTTTTAGACACCGCATGATACTTTTATAAAGAAGTACATTTTTTTCTTTAATTGTGTCCATACACTTCTGCAATTCCACTTCTTCACAATCTTTCATTGTAATAAGTCTGTAATCTTCCATTGATACTCCTTCTTTCACAATTTTTTTCTGTTATATAACTGATTATAAGTTGCCACTTCGGCTAAACATGAACCCTGAAAGCTATATTTTTCCCAATATTTTGCTATAATGTGCAATTTCCAAAATAATACTTCGTGCCACTATGACACGAAGCCATTTTGCAATGCACTTATATCATGATATTTCTCCATATCATGAAGCCATCCTTCGCAGATAACATTTACTATTTTTTCATTCAACTTCCCCTTATGAACATCTTCTTTTAATTCCATCAAAGCCTGTTCAAAAGAAAATGTCTTTTTATAACAACGTTCGCTTGTCAATGCATCATATTCATCTGCTACCGTAACAATCTGAACATATTCTGGTATTTGTGTTATACCTTTTGGATACCCATTACCATCCAGTTTTTCATGATGTAATAAAACAATATCTCTTATAACCGGGCCAAACAGATTTTCAATCTGTATATATCCAAATTGTGGATGATATTTTATAATTTCAAATTCCTTTTGAGTAAGTGATGTTGTTTTATTTAGAATTTCTGTAGGTATAAATATTTTCCCCAAATCATGTATCAGGCTTCCTGCAGTAATCTGATGAATTAATGAGTCCTCATAGCCCAGTATCTCCGCAATAGTAGATGCATAAATTGCTGTATATACGCAATGCATTCCTACATTGGGAGAATACTTGTTAATTCTTTCTATGATATTCTTTATGTTTTTGTCCAGCATCTGTACTGCCAGATATTTATTTTCCCGATATTTAACCTGATACTGTTCCATTTCTTATGTCTTGCTCCCAATTCATATACCCTTTGCTATATTTCATTACTTCGTGCCATTATGGCACGAAGTATATGTTTGTTTATTGCATGTCTGTATAACCTTCCATCACATCGCCTTCATCTTCATAATAGATGTCATCATCAAAATTTTCGTATTCCTCGGCACCAGCATCCGAATTATTTTCATACGGATCATCTACTATCTGAAAATCAGAATTGTAGTTATCATCCTTACTTTCATAATTTTGATTCTCAACCTTTACACCATTACTCCGGCTTGTACCTGCTCCTACCCGGCTGCGTTCATCAATTCCCTGGAATGGATTATACATAACCTGTCCATGCACATCATACAAAATAATAGGATCATTCCAATTCACTGTCGGATCATACGGTTTACCATTATAAAGAGATATATCATCCATATTTACATAACGGAAAAAACCAAGTTCTGATATATAATAATATCCCGTCTTCAATTCCTCTGGTATTGTAATGGTGATGCAACTTCTTATATGATTCAAGTTGCTATCATTTGAAACAAATTCCCATTCAACAGTAGAAAAGGATTCCATACTGCAAAAGACATGTACATTTGCGGTCAGTTTGAAATCACTGACATAAGTTCCTTTATACCACTTACAAAGATACTCATTATCCTGATTCAGGCTTAAGATTGTACCACCATCACTCACAAGTCCTTCCCTTACATCAACATCCCCTACCTTATCCAGATAAATCTTTGAACCTGCGAAATTTTTAAACTCTGCAACATCCCGTGCATCTGTCAAATCATTAATGTAACCAGCATACCCGGCATCTGAATCATAAGAGATATAATAATGCCCACTTTTATCAACTGTTAGATTTGTTACACCTATGGAATAACCGTAATCCGCAAACCGTTCCCATTTTATATTTCCATTTTCAAGTGCCGACTCTGATTCTCCCGGCACACTTGTTTGTGATACATAGATCAACTCGTCTCCCGGATAAAGAGTTGGAATTTTTTCATCTTCACCGGATGAAAACCAGATAGTACGATTAACACTTTTATTCTTATCCCAGTTATTTGTTCCTTCCGGACAAATTGTAAATACACTAGGGTCTGATGTTCCTGACAAATCCTGTTCTAATGAATACTGTGTATCATGCCAAACATAAAACCTGTCATTCTCCAAATCATCAATCGTAATAAGAATATCTGACTTATTACTTTCCATATCCTCCGCAGTTTCAAATGAAATTACACCGGACGAATATAAGGCATAAAATATGGTGAATACCACCATAATTCCTATAAAAATAATCAATACCTTTTTCACTTGTACACCTCACCGTTATAATCAGATTACATGATGCAGTACATCTTCCTTGGAAGCTATGAGTACAATTAAGAAAATAACAAACAAAAGCACCACAATCAGTACTCCGGATAACAGTCTGATTAGTAATTTTCGTTGTTGCTCCGGTGTTACCTCTTTTTGCTTCTCCAGAAGTTCTGCCTCCTTATCCATCCTTGCTGCAGCTATCTTTATCTGCTCCAAATCTTCCACAGGCTTTGTATAATAGGTTGTTGCAGGCTTAAATAATATCAGTTTCAAGTATTCCAATAGTGATAGGTCCTGGTTGTAATTGCAGCCAAATGCAACCCCGAAAGCAAGCGGTGCCAACGTGAGAGCAATTATGATTACTGCATTGATATGAAACAGAAAGGTACCAAGTATATTCCATATCACTGCCACAACCACGCTTCCCCAAAATATTACCTTCTGTCCGATGGTCTGATGGTTTAAAAATGGAATTCCCATAAAAGCATCAGAATTGATTTCTTCCAAATTTACATTTCGATTCATTGTTGCCATAGTCTATTTCTCCCTATCTTAGAAAAATTTTCCGATAATGCTGTCCGCATTTTTTACAAGCCCTGCAATAATAATCGGAATAATTGCATTCTGCACACTGATGAATATGATTTTCCCGAAATCTGACATGGCACTATAGTCCACATTTACAAGACCATTCCCTAATGCAGCTCCTAGATTCACACAAATTACCATGAAAGCCCCACTGATGCAGAACCCGAAGAAAGCCTTTATGTAACTGCTTGTTACTCTCCCTGCCTCCGATGTCCCTGTTGCAAGAGCTACCGTTATACAGGAAAAAGGCAGTAATACCAGCGGTTTTAATATCCTTTGAAAAGCACAGGATAAAATAGATATAGCACTTGCAACAACTACAAACAAAGTCACAATACCAGATATCAGGAACAATAAAAAAGCTCCAATCCATGACATAATTTCCTTAACAGATTCCCAGATTCCATACCCGGATAAATCTGGCATTTCAAGTGCTTCGTCTATTGTTGACTCCAGTTCTGCAGGTATCATAAGTGAATAGGAAGCTCCGGAAGCTAAATTACCTGTAATACCATCGGATATTTGTATCACATACCCCATAATGCTCCACAGATTAACCAGAATTCCCACCATAACTCCAAACTTGATTGCATCATTAAAAAAACGGCGTATCTGCTGGTCCGGAGGAGTAGATGTCACATCCTTAATAATTGCAATCATAAAAAACACAATCGCAATCGGGATGGAAATATCTGAAATCGCCAGAAATAAAGCATATGCTGTTCCATATACCCCTCCGCCTGCAGCGGTCGGTGATGTTGTGAAAAGTGTCATGGCTATTCCCACAATCGTATCCCATAAGGAATAACCTGCATTATACAAACTTTTTACTATATCTCCCATATTACCTGTATTCCTTCTCCGACCATTTTTTGATAGTTGCACATTTCTACACACCCATTACAGCAAGAACTGCTGAAATACCAATCAGAACTCCACCAGCAATTACTGTGTAGATAGCAGAATGCTCTCCATTCTGATCCATCTTCTGAAAAGCGACTGCAAACCGAATTGCGCCATAAACGGCAAGAATTACTCCTGCCGAGCCTGCAATCGTAATCAATACTGTTTTCAGGTTATCTAATGGCTGTGTATAACCTCCCGATGCACAAACGGGAAGCGGTCTGTTCATATAACTGAATGCAACTGCAAAAACAACCATCACAGCAGTTTCTCTGAAATCTTTCATTACCTTTTTTAACTTGTTCAATACTTTCTTCATCATCATAATTTCTCCTTCTCTTACATTTTTTCTTTAATATCTGCCAGCCTGTCGGCAAAACTACTGATTTCCTTCAAATCCATATCAGGACTGAAATAGGTCGTAAGTTCCTCATAATGGATGTTACATTGAATCAATCTATCCAGTGCTTTAATCTTTATAACCGGGAACCCGGCATTGCGTAGCTTTTGGACTACTTGTATTTTTTCATCATCATAATTATCATAATTCAAAGTGTTTTCTGTTTTTTCTTTCCAGTAACGCTCTGTCTGACGCTGCAAATCTTTTTTGAATTCTTTTGTAGTTGCATCATTATAGATTAATTCCCTATTATTTCTATCTAAGACAGCCATATTGTCTATATCATCTAATGACAGCTTCACTACTTTAACGCCCTCATCCTCACACTGCTTCAGAAAAGCCTCAGCAGCACTTCCAATAAGAAGTTCCGGTTGCTGCTCACATGGTGAACGTGTATGATCAATCTTTTTTACAATTCCCATATCATCATTTCTTACCATGCGGTATGGCTTTTTCCTTGTAAGTAACGGCAAAAGCGGTGAATTCTGAAACTGACATTTTGATACCCACAATGGATTCGTTCCTTTGATAATCATTGCACACGGACCGTCTTTATTCATGCCATACATATCTTCCGCAGAAAATAGTGGTTTGTTCATCACATCTTCATTTTCTGAAAAACTTGGCATACTACCTCGTGACAATCCTGTTGTCTGTTTATGAATGGTCATGGTACCAAAGGCTTTTGAAAGATACTCGCAGCTATCCTGATCAGGAGCACCAAGAATATCTATAATAGACATATTTCCTATTAAATCCTTGTCCATGTCAAACTTCGGGAACTTCCGTTTAAGCTGAATCAGGTTCTGTATAATAACTACTGCGCTCATACCTCTGGAACGCATGGTAGATAACTTCTCTACAAAGCTATCCGGCAATGTAATATTTGCAAACTCGTCCATCAAAAAAGTCAGATGTTCCGGAAGAGTATCATGTAGTTTTTCATCCACCGTCGTCAAATGGTATAATTCATCAAAGAACATGGAATAGACCATTGAGGTAATCCAGTCATAATACCGCTTATCCTCTGATGTAACAATAAACAATACTCGTTTCCCGGTAGGGGAATTTTTTGTTTTCTTACAATAGCCAAAAGAATTTTTTATATCTATTTCATCCTCAGAAAGAAGTTTTTTTACACATTGCAATTTCATATACCGGCAATGTGCATCCAATGATGCAACAATAGATGAGGTTGTTTCCTGGGCGCCACTGTAAAACTTTCTTATATCCACCAGCCCCTTCAAATTGTCTTTCTGAGGCTGAGGTCTGCCATTCTTATCCAGCGTATAAATACCTTTTAGCCATCCTTCATTTGCTCTTTCAAATCGGTTTAAAATGCCATTTGGATCAGAGTTATCAATGCCGCCGGTTTGTTCATTTGCTTTTACGACGGTACTCTCAAGCAAATCTACAAAATGTTCCCAGTCCTTTTCCTCCGGTGAATAGGTATAATGCATTAGGTAGAACAAGCAGGTACATAATGTTTCTGCTGACTGTTCAAAGAAAGCATCCCCACCGTTATCTGCATCTGGATCCTTTGTTGCCTTAAACAAAATTTGTGTCAATGATAAAATGTCCGATTCATTTCTCAGATACCGAAAAGGATTGAAATGAATACTGTGTTCCATGGATTCTTCGGATTCAATATTTAGTACCAGGTCTTCATACCCGTTATCCTTAAAAAATTGTCCGGTCTGTTTACTTAATTCACCTTTTGGATCAGTAACAAGAAAGTTTCCGCAAAGCTGCGATAATATTGGTCTTGCCAATCGGAAAGATTTACCCGTTCCAGGCGGTCCTACTACCAGAATATTCAAATTTGATGTTAGTTTATTGTCAATATTTACATATACCCCCTCTGCGAGCCAGTAATTATGTGTATTTACAATTACCGGTTGTTTAGGTTTTGCCTGGCTTCCAAAATTAACTATTACCTCATTACGTTTATCATGATTTGCGTATGCTTTTGAAAAGGCATGTACATCGCCCCAATGTGCATCACCATGTTCTCGCCCCCTGAAAGGATGTTGTATCGCCGTAATATAATACAAATATCCTAATGTCCAGATACACTCTCCAACACAGATAAACGCCGGTGTCGCCCGTGTAAAACCTACAAGGAAATGTCCCTGCTCAATGATAAAAATCACAAAAGTATTTACCCATTTTGAAAAGCCACAATCCGGTGTCCATGCTGCTCCAAACAGTGTCATCAAATAAAAGATAACTGCAAATCCGACAATATATGTAATCAGTCTTGATTGTATCGTAGGCTGCTCGTTCATAACTACTGCACGTGTTCTTGCCATGTTCTTACCTCTTTGCTGGCAAATTCGTCTTCATAGGTAAAGCACCTGCTTGAGCTGCCTCAAGTAATGACGATTTTCCTGCTCCACGTTGTGATGAAAAGATAATATCCGGAGTTTCGGTCATTCCCTGTTGTACTGAGGAAATTACTTTCTGTGCACGCATAGCTGAAATTTGCTTTTCTCCCCCATCTCTGTCTTTTACCGTTACCATAGATTCTTTTCCAAGTTCCAATGTATACATCCCATCATCCTTCGCTTTTGGAATCACACCTTCAAACTGGAACAGGGAATCTCCGACCTGCACAGATATCTTTCCATCACGTTGAATCATCTGTTCCGCAGATATTGAAATATTTATTTTGTTTTCATCAATTCCTGCAGAGGACAATTCTTTCATTTTATCTCCTATTGCCGATATGATATTTTTCTGTGCCTCTGCAGAACTAAAACCCAATTCATAGCTCTCTGCCAGTTTTTCCTCAGATGCTATTGGAGTGTTGTTATAATACTTCTCATATATTTGTAAACTTTTCTCAGAATCAAACATCCGGCATGGTGTATCCAATAATATACCTGCCTTATCGAGCATCTGCGGTAAGGTTTGTGTATTCCATTCTGCTTTTGTCATTCCTTTATCAGAGAATTCATATAATTCTCCTTTTTCTGTTTTGAAGGAATATATGGAATAAACAACATCATTTTCCACCTCAAATTTACGGGTAACAGTAACTCCCATCTCCGGAGAATAAAAACGGACTTCCGAATCCGGCATTGCTGCTTTTGACCTGATTGGCTGCATACATTCTTTCGCCGTCACTTTCGGCCCCATTTCTACACCCTTTGCAAATTCTGCCATAGCCTTTTCCGGGTCCTTTTCAAACTCTGTTCCTGCTGCAGTAGCAAGATAATCCTGAAATGACATAATTCCACCATTTTCAGCCATCGATTTCTTCTCTTCGAGAATATTCATCAATTCATCCCGTGCCTGCTCCAGGTTTTCAATCCTGGTTCGGACAGAATTACGTTCTCCTGCATCCACATGGAGAAGCTTTTCCTTCAATTCAGATATTTCCTCATTATAGGAATCCAGTATTTTTTGTGATTCTGAAATATCCTTATGAAGACTTGCCTGCACTATTGCTGAAAACATCGCCATATCCTGCGGCGGCAGGCAAATAGGTACCTTCCCATCACAACCGTCAAAATCTGTTGCCCTTGTCCAGCGTAATCCCTGTTTTGCAGCTGCGCTCAATACAGTCTGCAGATTCTTTTCATCCACCTGTATTACCTGCGGAGGACCATCCTTACTTAGTTTCCAAATGTCTCGCATATCATGTTTCTCTCCACCATGCTCAGTCTTACGCTCTGCCGCATTCTGCAGCAATGCTTTAATAGCCTGGGCAAGCCAGGAAATCACTTTAACAGAGCCTTTAATGACCATAGTTGTTCCTTCAATCTCCATCTGACATACCTGTGCAATTTCGTCTGCCATCTTCCTTTACCTCCATACAAAATATTCCTGCATATTCATTTTACGATATTGCTTTTCTTAAATCTGTTGCATGAAAACTATATAATTCAAAAAAACAGATACAAAAAACAAAAAATCATATATATCTGCTATACCCAACAATATTTGCCGTCCGGACATCACAATATACAACTCCTGATGATCGTCCCCTTGCTTCTACCATTTTCCCATCCCCTACGTATATGGCTACATGGTATATGCCTAAATATCTTCCATTATCACGCCCTCCATAGAAAATCAAATCTCCAGGCTGCAAATCACCATATGCAATAAAACCACTTTCTGCTGCTTCACGGCATATTTCCGCAGCTGAATAGACACCACTGTTTGAAATGTCTATGCCTATCTCCCTATAAGTGCGATAAGCAAGCGAACTACAGTCAAATATATCTACCGTTGTATTCCAGTGCTGTGCCTGATCATACGCACATCCCACTTTAGATAATGCATAACGAAGAACACCTTCTGTTAAATAATTCATCGTATCCGGAAAGTTCAAATACTGACTTTCTATAATGTTATTGATTTCCTCATCATCCAGGAATGAATACACATATCCGTCACCATCCGGGATATTCGTTGAATCCGTAAATACAGACATAAAAGTTGTCATAATCGCAATTACAATCACGACTACCATAATAAGCGGTGTTGCCATTGTCAAAATATGTAATAAGCCACCGATAATTGCTGACGCAGCTTTTAGCAATAATCCCCGCATCTTATTTACAATAAAATTTTTTATTCCGCTTATGGCTGCTTTTATCATTCCACCACTGCCATCTTTAAGCAGATTTCCGGTAGAATTCATATCTCCTACTGAATTTTGCAGTTCTTTTTTTGCCCTAAGCATATTTGATACTGCCGCCATTGCAGCAGCCCTTTTTGTAGCCTTACTTTCCGCTTTCTTTGCTGTCCTCTGTTCTGATTTCTTTAATTCCAGTTTTTCCTTATTTGACAGTTTTTCAGTTCCTGTATTTGCTTTATCAGATTCCTTGTTGAAATAAGAGTCTACTGATTTTTTCTCTTTATTATCACCTGCATTAACGGTTGTCTTTGAAAACTTTTCTTCTTTTCCTGTCTCAGAAACACTTACAGCAGTTTCCACATCACTTTGTTTTCCGTTGGACTCGCTCTTTTTATCAAATACTGATTCATTATTGAAACCAGAAACATTATTTCCACTTTTTTGTCCCCCTTCCTTTAATTGAAGTGCAGTTACAATACCCTGTCTGGTTTGATCCGTCATGACTCCTGCCGGAACAGCAGTAAGATTTTCTCTTTCAAACATGCTCAAATCTTTTTCTTTAAAAGCATTAAAATATTTATCCAGAAATCTTTCATTCTTATCTGTAAATTCAGCACTTGATTCTGAAAATCCAAGAGTATCGGAACTATTCTGCTGCTCTTTTCGGACAAACTGCTGTAATTGCCTTACCTCATCTTTTTTCTCAATCTGAATATCTCTGAGACGTTTCTTTTTTTCCTGGATTTTTTCATGCAGCACAATTGTAGCGAGAATTGCTTTATCGTCAATTGTAGATGCAGCCGCTTCATTCTCTTCTGGCTTTACAGCTTCAAAAGCTCTTCCACCTGTATCCATAAAATGCTCAGTCTTTGCCTTAAAAGTCTGCTTATCCGTCCGATTTTTAAATGAGTTCAGCTGTACTTTTCCCTTGCCGAAATTACCATTCTCTTGACGCTGTGTCGTAAAAGATGCTCCACCTCCAGTATCCGTATACGATGAAAAAGTTGTATTCTCTGCATTTCTGCTATTAAAGCTTGCAGATGATGCTTCTTTTTCTGTATGAGTTGACTCCGAATCTCCAATATGCTTCTGATGTTCCCATGCAGAAATCCCCTGCATTTGTTTCTTAAATGTTTTTTCTGCATTTTCAGCTGATGTATTATCTGCAATACCGGATTCAGGTGTCTCTTTTCTTAAAAAATCTGTATGAAAACTTTCCGAACTGGCGGCAGAAGTATATTGTGTCATAAGATTTTCTGTTTTACCCAGCTCAAAAGTTGGTCTTCTTTTTTCGGAAAAAGAATCCATATCATTTACGAACTCTTTCTTTGCTTTTTCATTGAATCCCATGAATTCATCACCGTCTTTCTTGCTGCTTCCCCTATGAATTAACTCCGTCCGTATTTACAATTTGATATATCCGGCTCTCCTTATTCATCCGGAAATCAAAAGGCACTGTTATACTTCCCATCTTCAGGAGTCCGGTACCGGATGCTGCTCCTTCTACATAGTTGAACATAGCCGGACTTATCTGCGGTAAAAATCGCATCAAAATATCACGATCAATGGTGGACTGGTTTAAAAGTGCAAAATATTCCGTATTTGAAAGAATGGCCGCAATATTTTCACTCTGTGCTGAATTGTTAAGCAAATCCGTCATATTCTGCGTTATACCAGTTAATACACCATGATTTTTACGAATTTCCTTCCACAGTTTAATGATAAACTTAGCCACACTATCAATTCCAAGAAGCTCATGAAATTCATCTATATAGAGATGCGTCCAAAAGCCATTTTTAAAATTAACTTTTGTTTTATCACGAATAATTTCAAGCATTACAAGCATGGAGGTTACTCTCAGATTCTCTTTAATGCTGCTTAAATCAAATACAAGAAACTTTTTATTCAAATCAATATTAGTTCGATGGTTAAACAAATTCAGAGAACCATTTACAAAAATCTGCATATGGGCCGCCAGCTTATTTGCAACAGGCAGGTTCTTGTCCTTTAAATGCTGATATACATCCTGTAAAGTAGGTGAATATTCTCTTACCTGCTCCTGTGGTGACAGGTCAGAATACACCGGCAAGTTATTTTGCTTTGATTTCATATAATCCGGAACAGCATATTCATTAATTTCCTGTTCACTGTTATTAATGCGTTTTCTCCACGCATAATTTTCTGAATATACAGCTTCAATGACCTCCCCAAGAACGCCTTGTTCTTCTGCATCAATATCTCTTCTCATACAACTTGAAAGCAGATTAAAGATAAAATCCGTTTTATCTGCAATAATTTCCTGTAAGTCCGAATAACCGACTCCGGTAAAATCTACATCCATTGGATTCACATAAACTTCCTTTTGGGAATCAAAAGAAATTACTGTACCATTTACTACCGATGCCAGCGGTCTATACTCGTTTTGCGGATCTATGATAATAACCTGGTCTTCCGGATATAATGCACAGTTACTGATAATATCCGACTTTGCAAAAACAGATTTTCCGGATCCGGACTTTCCAAGAATCAAACCATTATAATTCTGCAGTAATTTTCTATTACCAAAAATTCCATTTTGCGATAGCTGGTTGATTCCATAATAAATTCCGTTCTCATCATTCAGCTCCTGCGTCTTATATGGCATAAACATGGCAAGACAAGGTGCACTGAAGTTACATACCCTTTTATATTCCTGGACTCCAAACATAAAAGCTGTATTAAGAGCTTCTCTCTGCATATGAAAACAAACATCTACCGTTACAGATTTTATTGATGCAGTTGACTTGATTTTATCTGTCAGCTTTGTCAGATTCTCCATATTCTCAGCCATAAACATAATCAATATTGTTGTATTAAAATAATGATCATCGCCATCATCTACAGCACGTGCATAATTCACAAGTGCTTTTCTCTCATCAAGTAATTTATCACTGGCATCAGAGAGAAAGTCATTATTATTTCTATTACGTTGCTTTTCGTTTTCAATCTGCATACCAACAGAAGAATGCTTCCTTGATATCTCTGTTTTCAAGCCTGTTAAATCAAGCAGCTCATTACATACACTGACATAACTCGTACAGTTAATTTTTGATATTTCCGAAATAATATCTGACTCAAGTGCCTTTGGATAATCAGATATATACATGACACGCCCATAAAAACCATTCATAATAAAATAGTCGTTGTAAAAAACTGCTGTTCCCGGAGAAACCGTATCAAGCCAGGATACATGATTATCTCTCTCCCTTATGTAATCAAATTTATAATTTGTCCTAGTGCCGGAATGCGTAAAGTTATACCATACCTGCATCCTGCGATTAACATCCAAAGGCTGGATTTCCGAACCTGCCATTCCATTTATGCCAATCTGAATAAAGGCACTCCTTAATGTTGCTTCAATAGAAGCAAAATTACTTCTCGCTTCTCTCCAGTCATCACTCTGAATTGTCAGTGTCAGATATATCGTCTGATATAGGCCCTGTTTTGCATCAGATAGCTTATCCTTGATAATGATATTAAAATCCTCTCTCAGCTCGTCCAGATCATCTCCATGCATTTTGTAAAGGATTCTTCGATTAAAGCTGTCCTCATCTACATATTCATTAGCGATTGTATACATAAAGCGGCACGGCATACTGTTTAATACACGGCTAAAGTTAATAATCAGCTGTTTCTGTTCCTGATCTGTTACACCGGCAAAATTAATATCTGTTAAAATAAAACATTTAGAATATTTTCCATTTCCGAGATCAAATATTCCTGTTTCATCAATAGCTCTGACCGGAAATAACTCCTGTGTAGAAACCGGCTTTACATGCAATGGTTCATCATATTGTTTTGTTTTTCCATATTTTGAAATTGTAATTGGCATCTTATTTTCTCCTTTATCCAAATAATTTAGAAATAATATCTATATTTACATTTCTGCAGCAATGCATATCAAACAAGCCAAATGTAGATATACTGTCTACTACTTTCTGTTCAGAACCATTACACGATGAAGCCACTAAAGCATTATCTGCAAAATACTTTTTCACAACAGCATCATACATTTTTCTTTCCATTTCGCTGTCGCATAAATAAGTAAACATAAATGAAAAATTCAGCAACGGATTTCCCTTTCCTACTTCGCCGGAATTTCCATAAGAATCTTCTATCATCCGTTCATAATACGAAGCATATTCATGATCCACAACCTGAAAATCTATGCTACTTAGATAGGTATTTCCAAGTCTCTTCAAAGTGTTCAATGGCTGTTCCATTTTATCCGGAAACTGTATACCAATATATGACTTACCAAGCTTTCCGGATTGAGGAATGATGTATCCAGCTTCCTGTTCTTTAATCATCTGGAAATAATTTTTCTTTAAATGTGCTGATTTTTTTAAGATGGATTTAGAAGATACTTTTTTCATTTGTCCGTTATAATTCATGTAAATAAACATGAATACATCACCAATCCCACAAACCAGGAAAGATAATTTAAACTTAGAGTCCATTAAAGACATAAGGGATTTATCAAAAGCGTCTATTTCTTCTGCAACATCCGCATAGGAGTTTCCCTCAAAAAATACAGATAAGAAAATAATAGGAGAAGGACTATTGGCATACGAAAATGTAGAAATACGCATCCGGGACTTTGATAAACGACATAGCTCTCCTATAAGAATCTTCTTCCGTGTTTCTGTCAGTTCTACCCCTTTCAGACTGTATATTTTCATATACTTTTTACCAGTAAGTGAAAATATATTTTTATCAGGTTGTACTGCAAGAATACCGAGTTGCTCCTGATTCTTCTTAGGCAACACAATCATGGAAGCATTCAGTTTACGTTCCCTGATAATCTCTTCCTTTGTTTTTTTCTGTGATCTTGACACGCCTTCTGATGTTGCCTTGTTTACATTATCCTTATTCATGTGCTTTTCCCTCCTTGCAGTAAACCTCTTTATAAATCAGTTTTTTCTCTTTATAATCCCATGCTTTAATTTCCAGAATTTCATCAATGGAAAATCTTGACATATGTATTAGACACATGGGTACACTGGCCAACATTTCTTCTAATGTTTCAACCGTATAATCTGATATATATCTGGCACACTGTGCCAAACGCCGAACGGAACCTCTGGCATCATTACTATGAATTGTTCCAAAAAATCTTGCACCGGTACTCATCGCAGTTGTAAACACATATAACGCTTCGCCTCCCTTAATCTCTCCGATCACAAAATTATCAATATCTTGCAACAGACCAAGTCGAAGTTCATCTTCTAGAGAAATTTCCGTTTTTTCACCTTCCCGGATAATTTTCATAGTATGCTCGAATTGCATCTGTGGATGATCTGAATACAATTCATCAGACTCCTGAGATACCAGACCAGATTCTGTGTATGGTATTAAATCAATCATGTTATTAAGCAACGTCGATTTTCCAGAGCCACCACGTCCAGAGATTAGAAATCCATATCCGGAAACAACTCTGTCTTTCAAATAAGCTATCATCTCATCATCAAGCATCCGGTTATCTTTTAAATAATCCCATGACAGTTTTGTCTTTGGTATCTTACGAATATGAATATTATTTATATCAGTTGAAGTTGCACAATTCAGCTGAATATCAATTCTTAAGTAGAAATTTTCTACACCCTTACGATCCGTGCACTGTTGTAAAGCAGCTTCATCAAATCTCTGTAAGCGATGGATACGCAATATTCGGTCAAACCAACGATTATAATCATCTTCATTTTCAAAGGATAAATTTGTTAAATACCGGTCCCCATTTGCTTTGCATGTTATCTGATTCCAATTAAGTACTTTAATATCCGATACATCTTTTGCCTTAATCAAGGGAGTCAATACATAATAACCAAATACACAGTCACGGAATAAATCTAAAAGGATTTCCTTTCCCTGTTCATTAATGTTTTTATAGGAATGCAGGAAATCCTTTGCCTTATTCATCAGCATAATAAAATCCTGTTCTGTGCCCTGAATACACTTTGTAATAAGTGCAGGATTTAGATCCACTACATTTGCTTTAAGCTGTAAAAATATAGCATGTAAGTCTTTATGTTTATAAAGGGAATTCACTTTATAAATCTTGGATTGATAATAATAATCCTCATTCTGCAGGTTACCTTTATCATAATTCAATTTATTCATGACTAATCCATACCTCCTTTCAAACCAAGTGCTACTGCAAGAAGAGCATCCTCTTCACTTTTCATATTATTTTCATATGAATTATCATTTGGTGCCACAATGGCACGATGTTGATTCAATGCCAGTTTTTTCAATTCTATATCACTATAAATAAAGTCCGTATTTCCACTGATGCATCGAATAAGTGTGTTTCGGATAAATGCTGTAGCAGGAGCACACTGATGATGAAGACATTGAATAATTTCCCGATCCAACTCTTCATTAAGTACCAGGTAAAAAGCTAAAGACCTCTGCACATAATTTACATCTTTTTGCATCTTAATCTTGAATTCATGTCCTGTTATTTGTGCCTGCAATGCCTGTTTTGCTAATCCTGGCATATAGATACCAGGATTGAACCGAAGGGCTACCAGTTCCGGCTCACGGGCATACCTAAGACATACCTTTATTCTCATAAAATCTCCTTATCATGCTACTTCGTGCCATAATGGCACAAAGCATAACAATATCATCTGATTGTGTTCTTTTTTGTTTCCACAGAAGAATAGCTTCTTGCCTCTTCCAATGAATCAAAAGCATACATTTCATCCGAAAAGCCATATTTCTGGCTAAGAGCTGTTATAGTGTTGTATCCACTCTGATTACGATTTCTAAAGCTTGGAATTGTAAATTCTTCCTGAAGGACTCCCTCCAAATCTGATACCTTTAAACGAATTCCGGTTTTATCAGAAAACACAATCCCCATATAAGATGGATTTTCAGCATTTGCTATCACATACACTCCAGTTTTTTCTCCTACAGAGAGTAGATTGATTGCCTGCGTAACAGAATAAGTTTTTCTATGATATTCTCTTTCTACACTTTGTGCCATTGTGGCACGAAGTTCACTCGTTGCCATCTTTCCATTAGAATTACGACACCCCGCACTATATTCTCTTGCCAACGTAATATTCTTAAAGGATTCACAGTTTTTCAGGTTATACTCTGTTTCCAATTTGGAAACAAATTTCTTCAATTCTGTAGTTCCATCTGAAAGATTATGTTTCTCCAGTACCTCTCCATACCTAGATAATAAAGAAACACTGATATTCTCCTGTGTTCTTCCCTGGCTATCTACATAAGGATTTTTCACTATACGGATCATAACATTGGGATTGTTTTCTGATACTAAATATTGGATTCCTGTATCAAATACTCCCTTTCGGATTTCGTTTTTCATATCATCAATTCCCAACGTTTCCCATAATCCTCTATCTTGTGATACGCAATATCCTCTGGTTTCTGCATACTTCTTCAGTTCACGGTATTCCTGTGATAATTCCTGAATCTGTGCATTCAAAAGCATATATTGTTGTTCATATGCTTCTGCAAACTCTGCAACATCAGAAACAGACTTGTTATACCCCTTTTTCAATCTTCTGGTCAGCTCTCTATATTCTTCATATTCATTTCTATACTCTGTTCTCCCCTCATGCTCATATAAGTAGGATTTTCTTTCAATTTTCTGCATTCTCTGATAGATATCCATCACCGGCTTATATGAATGAATATATTTTTTTAACTTTTTCTTTTCATCTGCACAATCTTTTTTTAATTCTAAAATACCTTTTAATGCTGTCTCTACCGTGCCATCCTGTGAATAAGCCTTAATATATTTATTGGCTCTTACTGTCATATTCAGGTTGTCGGCAATTTCTTTCATCTGCCAACTCGTGGCCGTATGCCTTCTCCAAGGGTTAATTCCGGATTTCAGCTGGCTTATTGACATCCGGCGTTCTTCAACAGACATATCCCGATACTTTTTCATTACCGTGAATGCAGGATCATATATATCAGCACTTGAAAATTTTTCACTTTGTGCCACCATGGCACGAAGCGCATCCGATTCCGGTAATTTTTCAAATGCAAGTTTACGGCTCATAATTCTGTCTATAATTGCTTGTTTTGTATAATTATCACCAAGCTGATATGTCCTCACCGCTTTCTCCATATCCTTATTTTTTACAGAAATATGCTTTCCGCAATTTACCTGAAAGCCTCCTAACTTCATATTTTCTATGAATTCATCAAAAGAATCTGCTCCTTCAATAGCTAAATCTATTGACTTACGCAAATTCATCTTTAATGCCACGTAATCTGTAATATTATTCTTTCGAGGTTTATCCCATTCCAGATTAGGTGTAAAACCATACTTTTTGGCAAATTCATTAATACATGGATGCAACACATCATTGATAAAATTTTTCGGTTGATGTATCTTTTTTCCATCCAATCCTACAGAATTCACAACAAAATGAATATGAAGATTGTCCGTGTTCGTATGAACCGCAAAAATTGCCTGATGATTAGGAAACACTTTTCGCATAACTTCTGCACACATTGCCATAAGTTCTCCGGCATGTTCCTTCCCGGATTCTTCAACAGGTAATGAAATAATGCCATGTAAAGCTGCTCTTCCGCCTAGTTTTCCATAAAACTTTTTTACATCCATCATTTCTTTTACAGCACCGGTTACATCTGCAGATACAAGATTTTGGACTGCAACATAAGCACCATCTATTGTTTTCACATCATTCTCAATGTATTGACATTCCCGACCAAGTTGTTTTTCATTAAAATGTTCCTGTGTTTCACTTGCCAATATAGCCTCTGTTTTTTCTTCATCCAAAATATAATTAATACTGTCGCCAAGCTGCAAATTGCTTCCTTTCTTCTGTGTGGCTGATATATTCCATACTTTACATACAATTCCTTCACTCATTTTTTCTTATCCGTTTCTGTGTCATATAACTTCGTGTCATAATGGCACGAAGTTATATGACACCAAAATTTATGTCAGTTTTTTCAAATGCTCCAGAATTATGTCCAAGCGTTCAAGCAGTACCATTTTATCCGCATCATTTATACCTTTTATTAAAATAACTTCTTTGATCAGCGTATTGGTATCTGCTATTTCCTTGATTATGTCCTTGTACTTTATGAATCCTGGCACTCTCTTTTCATGCTCTGCAATCAGAAGTCGGATATAGGCTGATTTGTTCATACCAGCTGCCTCTCTTCCTGCTTCAAAGCAATTAACATCTTCTTCTGACATGGAAATCATAAATCTCTTTCTTTCCATATACTAAAATGCCTCCTTATCAAATCCGGAAAAATCATCGTTCTCATCTTCTTCATATTCACTCTGATCCGATTCATCATCGTTTAGTGTATCATTCAACATATTTTCCCATGCCTGATCAAAACTTCCTGCCGTTTCGGAATTATTTTCATTTTCTTGTGTTTCTGATGCAGTGCCTCATACACTTTTTCAAATTGCTTTGCCAATTCCTGTATTTTTTCATAAGGAAAAAGCTGAAATACTTCGTCCGCACCATTTACAAGTGCATGAATTGTCCATTCCCCTTTTATTAATTCTTCTGCCAATTCCTGCTTTAGATTGTATTCCAAACCTTTATGTGCTTTAGAAACATAAGCCTCTATAATTTCTTTGTTAAAAGATTCTTTGGGTTGTTCCAGAAGTTGGATTACTGTTCTAGCATCCAAGCCTAATTCAGAAGCTCCATTCAACGTTTTCATATATTCCTTTGTCATTCCCGGAGTAAGCAGCATATACTTAATATATTTTTCTTCATTGCTGCTCTGCGCATCATTTATCAATTTTGCAATCTCTTCACGCCGTTTACGATCAATCGCATCGGCCTTCTCTTCCGGGGTCAAATTGTCGGAACAGATGCTTTTTCTTTCCCTCAATATCCTGTTTAAAAAGGGAATTGTATTTTTCACAACCTTCTTACCAGCATTTTCCTTATTCAGTTCATTATGCAATTCAGTGAACCAGGATGGTCGTTGAAAATTATAAATGCCTGGACAAATTGCAAGTGAACTTTCTTCCACCCATGTTTTTTTGTCAGAAGCAGTTTCTATCTTTCTTCCTTTACCATCAGCTGCATATACTGAATTAATTTGTATATCCTCATGTAATAGCCTACTAATAAACTGCATTAATGACTTTGTACTGTCTGCATACATACTTCCGCTTTCTTTCAGATTCTGTAAGTCTGCATTTAATGATGCCAGCTCACGCTGGCAATCTTCATAATCAAATCGTTGTGAATGGAAATCTCTTTCCAAGCAATTGTATTTATCTTTTAGAGTTTCATATAAATACTTATATGATTGCTTATCCAGTTCGACTTCTGACGCATCGCATATCAGCTTTCCCGGTATATATTTTTGTACAAGTGTTCTTACTCTTTCACAACTAAAAATTCCTGGTAGAAAATCTATCAGGAAATCATGCAATACAGTTCCCAGCGCATCAAAATCCATTGCATAACAATTTTTTCTTTTTTCAATCAGGAATGGTTCCAGTTCCTCAATCGTCACCTTTTTCTGTGGTATATCACTTTGTGCCATTATGACACTAAGTGAATCCAGACAATCCAACAATTCCTGCCGAGATATTTCTGCACCACCCACATATTCATAGACTTTTCTGTATTGTATAAATTTCGCTATTAATAATTCTGTTCTGTTTGGCATATACTTTTTCTCCTGCACATACTTTCCACCATAAGAAAAGTATACGGCCTGTTTCATACGACACTGTTAGAGTACAACCTAACACTTGCAAATAAATATTGACTTATTATCAAGAATTAAAAGGTACAAATATGGAAACTTAACTAAATAGAAAAGGATTGATTAGAAACTATTATTTGAGTTACTTTAGATTCTCCCCAAAACACCCGAATTTTTCACAAAATTCGGTAACAGGATACGCATAAATGTATACCTCCCGCTCCGCTCCGGCATCCTTTTATGCCAACCGAACCGCCAGGCGGATTCGCAGCAAGGGGAAGTTCCCCTAACACCCCACAGATATTCTACAAATAAAGAAAAAATGACAAAAAAAGAAGCTATTCATTATCTGAATAACTTCCAATTACAACTACTTATTCTCGTTGTTCAATTTAGTACTATTACCACTATCTGCTTTTTCTGCGCCTTCCTGAAGAAGCTGCTGCTGATTCCGGATCAGGTACATCCTTCAGCATATTTGATGTCTTTTCAAACTGAATATTAAACTGCTTCATGCGTTCTATTTCCAGTTTCATGAGATGTTCAATCATTGTCTTTAGCCCTTCAATATTACAATCCGCTAATAAATTCATATACTGCGTCCTTTCTTCCTTTGGAATCACAAAAGGCGCATATCCCTCAGCCAAAGCTATTTTATTCATCAGGACACGACCAGAACGACCATTCCCATCTCCAAACGGATGTATTCTCTCATAACGGATATGAAAATCTGCCAGGTCATATAAAAAATCTTCTGATTTAAAGGATGTATAAATCAGTTCATTTATTAGCCTTGGAACATCCGCTGCTGCTGGCGGAATATGTTCTGCTCCTAATATAAATACCGGAGCTGTTCTGAAGGAGCTAATCTCATTTATATTTCTGTTAATAATTTTTCCAATATCAATTAAATAGGAGGCTGTTATATCCTCATCCAGATGATTGAAAATATAATCCATTGCATACTTCAAGTTGATGGCCTCGTATAATTCTCTCGGTTTCACATTCGTAAGCAGCTCATCAGAAGAACAATTAAAAATAATCTGATAAGTTTCATAATATGAAAGAGTACTTCCCTCAATCGCATTTGAATGGTAAACGCTCCTGGTTATATAGTCTTCAAAATATTCATTGTTCCGTCTTATCATATCTATTAATGTCTTATTCTTAATTCCCATTTTCTACCTCTTTTCCAACTTAGTGCCACGATGGCACGAAGTTGCATTTCATTGCTTTTAATTATACTACATCATACTAATTCAGTACATTCCAGTTTTCATCCATAACTACCATAGCATGGGATTTCATCAGATTTTTCATGGAAGATGCAATATAATCTTTACTCCCCTGCAGTGGCATATACAAATATTCTAAAATGTCATTACCACCTTCATCCTTCCGAATTGTTACCTGCAGGTAACAGTTTCCGTTAGCATCAGCATTAATCATATAACCGTCTTTGCAATCCTGCGGAATATTATTGTCATACACTGTAAACAAAACACTATTTGCAGCAATATACTCGTAACCGTAAATATTAACCGCATGAGCACCGCCACCACGCATATACAAATATACATCCAAAATCTTCCCCTGATCAAGCAGATCGGTCATACGATTAAGAAGAGAGGCATCATAGTATTCTCCAGTGGTCTTTTCATATGCATTCATATTAATTCTGTCATTGGCTTCTGTCCAATAACAACCAATCATATTTACAAATTCCTGCTCACCTTCCGTAAGATTCACGCTGAGATAATCCCCATTTTCTGAATGCTCCGTAACAAATTCAATGTCCTTATAATCTATAAGCCCCGGATTCGATAATGTTGCATTCTCATTGTCTGTTGATAAATCCCACTGAATCTGTTCATAGGTTCCATTTATGTTACAGTTATATGTTCCACTGGAAGGGAACCTGCCGGTATTATACAGATAAGAGGTTAAATGTGTTATGCCTGCGCAATTTCCACCTGTTCCAATATAGGAACGGAAATTCTGAAAGGGTAACTCATCTTCATATTTATCAAAACCTGTTCCCTTTGCCTTAAACTCGTTCGTCGTACTGCTTCCACCTGCTAATTCATAGGTATTCTCATAAGTATCATAGCAAAATACAGCATATCTAAAAAAATACTCATACCATGCTACATGTTCACCCTTTTTATATGTTTTAAATAATTTTAAAAATTTGTCAAAAAAGTTTCTTTTTTTCTCCATCTCCCTTGACGATATTGCTTTAAAACGTATATCTTCAGATTCCTTTGTAAAAATTGTTGGAATTGCTTGCTCTGCCTCCACTTTAAAAAGGGACGTGTTATCTTTATCAAAACATTCTGTATAATATATTGTTATTTTTCCACCCAAAAGAACCCCCCATGGTGATCCATATATTAACGCTTCCCCTTTGTCTTTATTGTTCATACTGGTGGAAACTGCAGCATCATCCTGGTTAAAAATCCCATTGATAAAATTCTTTATTTTAAATCCCTGCTTTTCTGTCAGGAAAATCAGATATTCACTTCCATGTTCAAACTCATAATCCAGAGTGGCATTATCACCCTCTAATTTATAACTACATTTTTTAAAGCTATTTTCCCCCGGAATGACAAAAGGACCATTTGTAATATAAATTTCAAAATCATTTATATCATTTTCAGTCAGCTGATCATGCACATTAATTTTTACTATGCCGCCATAGTTATACAAGTCATATCCCTTATATACCTTACCTACCTCAAAGCTGCTCAAATCGTAAGCAAATGTGCAATCTGTTACCACTGCATTAAAATCTATTGGAGAAGATGCTGTAAGCTGCACCTCTTCGCATTCCAGATAAGGAAATGCTATCTCTTCTGTATATTCCTTGTAAGTATAAGGATCAAGACCATTCTGAACCTTATAGGCATCTGTATAAAGATCTCCAGCAGAGGACGCTTTTAATGGGTCTGTGCCATATATCTCAATTTCTTCTTTGTCTGTCAGACCATCATAATCAGAATCAGAACCATCCTGGCGCTGTAATCCCATTGTATATTTATCATACACAGACAATCCCTCAATATCCGAAGGCACATCCTTTTGCGTTTTCATATATTCATCAAAAGAAGTTACTTCCATTCCCATTGGAAACGCTTCTACATATGCTCTCTGGCGTTGATAGTTTTTGACAAAAAGAGCCATATTGCCTACTGCAATAATAATAACCATCTTCCATATAAATTTCTTATTATTCCGATAAAAGTTCTTTGGAAAATTTTGTAGTGTTTCTTTGATTTTCTTTGATTTCTTCATAAGACCTACCTCTCTTCTTAAATAAATTGTATCATTTTATTTTTATTTTGTCAATCTCATTATGAAAGAAAAAGGAATTATGCCACTATTCAGAGCACAATTCCCTCTTCTTCACCCTCTTATCTTCCATGCCTTCTTTTCTGTTGCATAAGAGCTGCCGCTGCCGGTTCTGCACGCTCATCATTTTCTTCTGGTATAGACGCTTTCAATGAATTCTCTTTTTCTGATAAAACATGATGTTCATTCTGCTGATCAGTAAGCTTACTTTTAAGCATTTCGTTGAAATCTTTTCCTCTCTCCGGAACTTCTACTCTGACGCTATAGCCCTGTTCCTTGTACTTTTCGACTAATCCCTGTTTCGTAATGTTCCCCTCTGTATCATGCCGTCCATATAAAGCAATATGAGCTGCCTCATCATTATCCAGGCAAAAAGAAATACTCTTGATATGGGAATAATCCTTTAAAAACTGTACCAGTGGGTTATCCTCCACCATTCCAAGAATCAGTTTATTCGACACATTATCTTTGTACATATCAATGTATGACATACAATCAATAACTGATTCAAATACCTTCAGTTTATCACTCTCTTTATTGACAATATTTACGCCATAATTTTTGTTGTTTCCAGGAACATCCATTTTGAATGATTTTCCATAAATGTCTCCAGTTCCACGCAATCCTGCATATCGAATATTTCCTTCCGGATCCATTCCACAATAGACGATGTTATGATGAACAGAATCTTCGTAAATAAGCCTGCGATGAACAAAATCAGAAACAACCTCCTGTGATACTCCTCTTGTTTGGATCAGATATGCGTACATTCTTCTAAAATTATTATTTTTAGGTGGCAATTCCATGGAAAACCCGTCATTCCTACTTGGAGAATTATTTGCAACCGGTACTGCAGCAACCGCCATTCCTTCTCCTGAAAAATCCAAAAGCCTCTTAATTGCTTCAGGAACTGATGCAGCTCCTCCATACTCCATCATAAAATCAATCTGGGTACCGCCTGTCTTATTTCCCTTCCCACTCCACCGATTCCATGAACGGTCATTATATATTATCAGACTATCCATTTCTTTTAAATGATAATGACTGCCGGCACGTACCGGCGTATAGCCAAGTGCTGATGCAATAGCTGTAAGACTTATATCGAGTGCTTTTTTTCTTTCTTCCGGCGTATAAGATATTGCTTCCACCCCATCCTTTTTAATGTATCTCATAAGACCAAATCACCTCCGCTATCATCATACAGCAGTCGGTAATATGCATTGTTAGACTCCACGCAAACAATGATTGCTTTTTCGTTTTTAATTGTAATATCTCAAATTGATAACTTGTAGATTATTATAGCATTGTAGCAATTTTAGGAAACGTACCCAGCTTGCTTTGTTTTGGATTTCAGATATTTGAAAGTATGAATATCTGAATGCATTCATACTTAAGAGAAATTATTTTAAATACAAAAAGGAATAAGAATGAATTATTCTATCATATATCATTTAAAACATTAGAAAATCAGTGTTTCTAATGCTTTATTTTCAAATAAATATGCAGTAATACTTGAATAATCTTATCCACAATATCTTTATTTCTTGAAAATTACCTCATTCAGTTTATCCCATATACTTGAATATACTACTTCACTATATCCGTAAAACTTGAATAAAAAAATATAAAAACAGCTTCATACTCTCCGCTTTACCTTATATTACTGGTTTACAAAGTGTATGAAGCTTATGATGCTCAAAATTTTTTATGACTTGATATGACAAATAACCCTGAAAAATATCTTCCAGAGTTGTTCTTTCTATGTCTCTATTAAATTTCTCCTGATAACTGTTGTGTTAAAAACTTATTGATCAAGGCCGCATTGAAAGCCAATGATTTTCGCTTTTCTTTTCGTTGTAAAGAAAAGCTGCTACGAATTGCGTTCACAATTAAAGAAGGAAAATCCATATATTCCAGGGCACGCTGCTGTTCTGCCAATCCAGCAACATTATCAATAGATTTTTTATCAGTTTCCGTAAGACTTTTTTGAAAATTCACACGGATAAGCTGTTTTATATTATCTATATAGCCGGCTTTCTCATTAGGAATAATTCCCTTCTTATCCAGACAGCTGCTTCTCTGCATTGTCATTTCATAGTTATATGCCCGATTTCTCTTCCTACTCACAAATAAATACTTCTTTTCCTTTAATTCCTGTAAGTATAACTGCAGTGTCTTTTTCTTAATATGAAAGCGCTTACTGAATTCCTCATAGAAGTGCTTCAAAAGCATATGTTTTCCTTTTGTAAAACGCTGCGAAAATAAATAAAGCAACTGGGAACCGGCTTTCATTCCTATAAATGACGCTCTGCGAAAGTCTTTTCCGGCCACATTAATATAACCCTGGGAAAAATCCTTATCAGCAAAATTATTATTAATCAAATGCACTTTTACATCTGCTGTATTAACCTTTTCATAAAAAATCAGATTCTTTTCTGTCAATGAATGAAGGATATCATAGAACTTTTGAACGGAAATATCTATCGCTGTACAAATATCCTTGTAATACACAGAATGGACGATTCCATAATCGTCCTGGTGTTGTGCAATATATAAAATAAATGCCAATTCGCTTTTACTAACCTGCATATCAATCATTTTGTCAATATATGTATTTTTCAATTTGTACAACGATAAACACACCCCCTTTCCATCTTATATTCGATTCATTTTGACTTCTTATTTCATGATTTTATTTAACGCTTTCCATTCCTCGGCTTGTCTCTTCCACTGCTGATTCTGTAATTGTAACAATTTCAGCTGTTTCTTTATTGTGTTATCTCTTGATTCTGCTGTTCGCTTATTTCTATCAAACTCATTTTCTAGCCCCTCTTTCGTCAGGTCAATATTGTAATAATTTTCTAATTTATTATTTCTGATTTTGCACTTCATTTCGCCCTGGGCTTCTCTGTCCTTGTCGGTAAAGGTTATATATTTATGGTTGTCCTGCCAGTCTACACCATAGCCCCTTGCTTTCATCTGGTCTATGAAGTCCTCTCTGCTTGTGGCTGTTTCTCGGCAGTCCATGACCGCAAGGGCTGTATCTTGCACATAGCTTTTCACTTCTCCCTTTTCGGCTTGCTTCAAGAGGTTGTATGTTTCTTTGTTCCACGCAACAGTTTCTTCCCTTTCCTCTCCGGAGAATGTCTTTCCTTTCTCCGGAACATGAAGCCCCTGTTGCCGGCTCTGCTCATTGCACCGGTCTTTGAGGTCTGCAAGGTCTTTCTTACTCCACTGGAGCTTGTGTCCGTCCTCAAAGTTCACACTATTAACGATAAAGTGGGTGTGTATGTGTCCTCGGTCTATATGGGTGGCAATAAGTACCTCATGCCCTTTCCATGCTTCCGTATCCTTGGCAAGCTCGATTGCGTTTTTATGGGCTTGCTCTGGTGTGATATGCTCGTCCTCATGGTAGCTGTGTACGAAGTGCTTATAGGTTCTGCCCTCGGTCTTATTCCATAATTCTTTGGTTGCCTGCATTTCTTCTATGGCATATTCTGGAGTACAGTTGATACCAGAAACAAGCTTATCCTCTGTTTTTTCATCCTTTGTAACATATTCAATTGCTGTTTTTATACTAGCTTTGCTAGAAACTGCCTTAACAATTGCCATACTTCTCTCACCTCTTTCATGGTGTTAGAAAGCTCTTGCTTATAGTCCACATATCCGTTTTCATTCAGCTTCTTTGCTATCTGCTTCAGATTGTTGCCTTGCCTTTTCAGCTCTGGATATATCTCTTTCAGTCCGTCCAGATTGACAATGTTCGACTGTGTGAGGGCTTCAATGATATATTGCTGTTGGCTCTTTCCAGACTGCTCTACTTTTTCTTTTATCTACTCAAGTTCTTCCTCTGATATCATTATGACTATCTGCCTCGGTCTTCCTGTTTGCCATTATTCTTCTTCCAACGTAATGCACAATTCGACTTTATACATACCACCACCGATAATATTCCAGTGCTTGATTTCTCTGTCCTTGACTTTATTCCACCAGGGCTCTTTTGCTATACAGGTCGGCTTGTAGTGGTTTGGGTTATTATCAGACAGATCATCCTCATCAACCTCTGCATAATAATCATAACTTTCTTCTTCACAATATCCCTCAATACTCACACATACATTACCACCATAGCTCTGTAAAAATTCCTCTAAAGTCATTTCTTTCACCTCCCACATTATTTTAATCAATAAAGTCCTTCAAAGCTCCATCTCTGTATTTAGCGAGAAGTTGCATGATAATTTCAGACATCCTGTCTACTTCCGTATCAGGTGCGAAAAAGTCCTGTATATCCTTTTTCTTAAAAGAAACACTTGTTTTAGCTGCCTTTTTCTTTTCTTCTCCCAAAAGAAGTGCAATCATCTTCTCTTTTGAAATGTCACCATGCTCTATTGACAGTTTCCTTAATACTGCCGCCTGTTCTATAGAGGGCAGCATATGATATTCCTCTATAATCTCCGATAGCTGTTCCTGTGTTTTCTGCGTTAAATATGACAACTCAATTCCTACATTGATTGGCATCCTCTTTTTATCGACAGCATCAAGCAATAAATCCGAAAGATACGACAACCGAATATATCGATATACCTTCCGGCGAGAATCAGACGCCTTTTCCCCAATATTAACTGCAGTATCTCCTCCTAAATGCTTTCCCTGATGCTTTTCGGCATCATGACATAACCGATAGGCAAGGGCTTTCTCCTTAATAGAAATTTCTGGTCGATATAAATTTGAATGCACCATCAAAACAGTAGCCTCAAACTCATCCATTGGCCGGATAATCGCCGGTATTTCACTGAGGCCAGCCACTTTACTTGCTGCGACTCTCCTATGTCCAGATATAATCTGATATTTTTCCCCACCCGCAACAGGTCGTACCAAAATCGGATAAATTAATCCATTTTCTTTAATACTTTCAACCAGCTCTTCAAAATCTTCATTTTCCGTATTTACCATAAAGGGATGTCCCGGAAATTCTTCCAGTTCAGACAGTTTTACCGTTTCTTCATTACTCCGTCCTGTCTTCACTTCCGACGCAAGCAGATTGTCATCCAAAAGATATGAATTATCCGTAATGTTCATATTTTCAAATAAATCCTTTTTTGCCATAGCGCTATCTCCTTTATTACGCTTTTTGTCCGACTTCTATATTAAGGAATTCTTCTACCAGATCCATATAATTTAATGCTGCAGTACAGTTTCTGGCATACTTAAAAATACTTTCCTGCGCCAGATCAGACTCCGGTATTTTTGAATTTAACGGAATATATGCATTGAAGATATTAAGTCTGCCAGCATACTGCTCCCTAAGTTTTTCCATAATAGCACGGTTATTTTTGGTACTAAGCCGTACCGATGTAAATACAATTCCTCTGATTTCCGGTTTTGTTCCGGTTCCATTCAGTTTTCGTACCATTGCTGTCTTAGAAAACAGGTTCTGCATTGCTTCTACATCCAAATAATTTGCTTCTGTGGGAATGATGATAGAGTCAGCAGCAAACAATGCATTGTCTACAAAAATGCCGAGACCTGCCGGACAATCCAAAAAAATAAAATCATATTTATCCTTAATAGTATTAATATATCTCCTCAAAACCACTTCTCTCTGATATGCAGCTGCTAATTTTGATTCATAACAGTGCAGTGCGTTAGAACTGGTAATCACATCAATTCCCTCTTTACTCTTTACAATTCCAAATCCCTCTGGTACATCTTCACACTCAATGTAGGCACCTATGATTTCGCATATCGTGCCTTCTTCACCCGATTGTGAAAGTCCCAGGCATTTCGTAAGATTAGCAGAAGGATCCAAGTCTACTACAAGAACCTTATATCCTTTCATGGCAATGCCTACCGACAAATTTTTAATAGTAGTTGTCTTAGCTACTCCACCTTTTTCATTAACACATGCAATGACCTTTCCCATGATTAACCTCCGTTTTCCTTGAAATATATTGCTTTTTCCATACTTAAATGCTATAATTCTATACACGAAGCGGAACAAGAAACGTAATACCATATTTATGGTTTCTAACCGGCTGGGGAGCTTACGTTAGAAAGTTCTTTTCCACTCAATAAGACTTTGTTTCGCAGAACAGAGTCTTATTTTTGTTGTAGCCGGTATGACTGACCACCACAGGATGATTTCCCATACGTTTCGTGATAATTTGACCAAAAGGAATCGTTATATGAAAAATCATGCTATAAACCCACTTGCTGAACTAAATCACGCTGAACTGCAACAAATTAATGATCGCATTATTTATTTGCGCCAGGATGTTCTCTGTATGTCTCAGCAACAATTCGCAGATGTGGTTGGAATCAGTCAGACATACCTTTCTCTTTTGGAAAACCAAAAGAAAGAATTCAATATCGAACTTCTTATGCAGATTGTTTCATCCTTAAATGTAAACCTTAATTGGCTTATTTATGGTATTGGGGGTAATGATAACATTTTTCAAGCCAGACACAACAAACTGCACCAGCAATCTGAAGCCCTCGATGCTTTAAAAAAAGCATATTCACTTCGAGATACCGATATTGAATTTATACAACGCTACATTTCGCTCTCCGACAAGGAACGTTCTTCTCTATCCAAAATGTCAGAGGTTATGCGAAAATTATTTTAACGTACCGCCATCCTAACCACCTCCCCCATCATTTTGAATTTCATCTGTTGCTATGTCCTGGATAAAGTAAAAAATCCGTTCATAGTTTTCTAATGATTTTATATTTTGAAGGAGATACACAATTAAACGTTGGTACGCTTTCCTGTTTCTTTTTCTCTCTTTTCTTCTATTCATATACCTATCCTCGCAGTTCCTACGGCCAACTGCATTTTATACTGATCAAGCAATCCTCTGTAAATAATGTACGAATACCTTTTGCATCCTGGTTTTTTATATGCATATCCGATTGGCATTTTCTCCATCTGCATTAAAAACTGTAATGAATCAACGCCTATATTCAATTCTGCCGCCGCCTGCTTCGTTTTAACTCTTTCCATAGCATTCATGGTACTACCTCTCAAAAATATGATTCATACTATGCATCCCTTTGACATCTAATTGTCAAATTATTCTTCATAAAACTGTTGCCAGGATACATCGAAAATTTCTGCTAACTTTTTAGCACTCTTTAATGGTAATTTTCGCTTTCCTGTTTCATATCTACATATTGTTGGAACTGAAACACCAATTTTTATTGCAACATCATTTTGAGACATATTTTTTCTTATCCTTAAATCTTTCAGCATACACATTTTTATACACCTCCTATCGAGTTACCAGTATGGTAATAGTTTATTACCATACTGGTAACTTGTCAAGCATGAATTTACCATTTCGGTAATAAACTTTATAGTAATGTCCTCCTATAATTAAATAGGAGGTATGTATATGATGAATATAAGGCTTAAAGAAATTCGTAAAAAAAGAAATTTAACTCAAGTTCAAGTATCCGAATTATTGGGTTGTTCTACTACTGTGTATTCGAGATATGAAACAGGTGACCGACAACCTTCGATTGAAATCTTAATAAGCCTGTCTCAGATTTTCGATGTAAGCATAGATTATATCGTTAACAATCCTTGGCGCAAAAATAATTCAAATTCAGATGTCAAAAAAAGTATATCTGAATTTGATCTGAATTTAATACAAAGTTTTCACAATGCAGATCATTATGATCAAGTGAGCGTTATGCGCACCTTAAACATTACAGAAAAGATAGACACCGTTCTCAATGCATAATACCCTTTCCTACAAAATATTTTTGAATAAATTCAATTATAAATCGAGTAACACTTACGACAATTATTAGATACGGGTTTTATAAACACAAATTAATGAAATACCAGTTCTATTCTTTCATTACACAAATAAATCAGAATAAGGAATTTACATATGAAATTTATATTAGTCCCTGTACATAATTCAAACTCTCAAGATAATTTTGCTGCATTTATACCAGCTATAATTCTAAATTTTATTTCAGCATCTTTTTTAGCAATACGATTTTTGCTTCCATTTATGACAAATCATATACCAAATTTAAATAGTTGGTTAAAATTCGGTATATGTGTTGTCTCTGTGACTATACTTACTATCCTTTCATTTATGCCATACATTGGTTTCATTCTAAGCCTTCTGTCATTATTCTTTTGGATTATATGCATCTTATCATTAACAAAGGGAATTTTGACTTCTGAACTTAAATGGGGACTTAGGGTTGGTGGTATTTTATTAGTTTTCTTATTTGAAGGTTCAGTTTTTTTAATTTGGAAATAAATTATCATCGCAAATATATATTTGCGGCTATGATTCATAGAAAGCAGGAACAAACATGAAATTACCAAATGGATATGGCTCTGTTGTGAAACTGCCTGGGAACCGAAGAAAACCTTACGCAGTAAGAATCACTTATATGGACAGTGAAAATGGCATTCCCAAAAGAAAACGTAAATACATTGCCTATTTTTCTGATCAAAAACATGCTCTCTCCTATCTGGCAGAGTATAATAATGGAGCTGTTGTTAAAGAGCATCAGAAGTATGCCGACACTCCCACCTTTGCCGAATTATATGATAAATGGTGCAAATACAGAAAATCCCTGAAGACAAATCCCTCTGCATCAACTTGGAAAAACTATAATATTGCTTTTGGAATGTATGCACCGGTACATCACAAAAAAATTATATCTCTGAGAGCCTCAGAGCTTCAGGAATGCATCACAGCACAAAGCAGCAAGTCAAAGACTACTGTTGGTAATATGAGAGCTATTGTACGGGGTATGTGGCAATATGCTGTGGTAAATGAATATGTAGAGAAGGATATTACGCAGCATCTTGTCTTTGAAGGTACTCAGAGTGGTACCCCCATTCATACAAGATTCACAGATAAAGAAATTGCAGCATTATGGGACGCTTTATGGACCATCAATAACGTTGATATTGTATTAATCTACATCTATACCGGAATGCGTCCTGGAGAGCTTTTAGAAGTCAAATCAGAAAATGTACATTTAAAAGAAAAGTATATTATAGGTGGTTTCAAAACGGAAGCCGGAAAAGACCGTATAGTCCCATTGCATGATGCCATCATTCCGCTGGTTCAATATCGGTTGGAACAGAACCGTAAATATCTCATCACAAATAAATACGGTAACCAGTACACACGAGCTGTTTATCACAATTCCAATTTCAATACACTTATGAGCCGGATGCAGATGAACCATGCTCCCCACGATACCCGGTACACCTTTGCTGCTCTTGCGGATCAGGTAGGAATGAATGAAATATGCAAAAAGATCATTATGGGACATTCTCTAGCAAACAAGGAAGGAACTGCTTTTAAGACTGCAGGTACCAGTGATGTTACAAGGGATGTGTACACAGAAAAGACACTTCCACAGCTCCTAGAGGCCGTTAATAAGCTGCCAACCAGCTTTCCAACGGAATAAGGTTCCATTTGGCAGCTAAACCGTCATTATGGCTTTACTTGATATTTCAAAACAGATATGCTATATTATACCTAAGAAAAGGGAAAGCCACAGAAGCGGCTCTACCCTCAAAGTAATTGACTGTTACTTAATAACAGCCGTCAACTATTCGTGGTAGTTGGCGGCTATTTTCGTTTCCCCTTGAAGATTGTGTAACACAACCCGACAAGGGCGCAAATGAATATACAAAACTGAATCATATCAGAATATGTAACCATTGGCAACGCCCTCCTTTCTTCCGTCTGGAGGGTAGCCCCTCCGATAAAGAGGGTAAGCCGCCTGGCTCTGTGGTTTCCCATATCGGCAGTATAGCATATCTTCCTCATCCATACAAGAATTCTTGATGCTACTGCCCTGCTTGATATTTTAATTCAGGTATGTTATATTATACTCAAGAAAAGGGAAAGCCACAGAAGCGGCTTACCCCAACAATGAATACTTAACTTATGTTAAGCCGTCACTATTGGCAGTAGTGGCGGCTATTTTCGTTTCCCCTTGAAGATCGTGTAACACAACCCGACAAGGGCGCAAATGA
>ULIZ01046799.1_pt1 | contig 56160 bp, 38 predicted proteins | sample 1950601 | NCBI WGS metagenome assembly ULIZ01 (sample SAMEA4835456, study PRJEB28245) | human gut metagenome | biome: gut microbiome; material: fecal sample | place: Denmark | collected 2008 | reverse complement strand
TTCCCGTCGCCGCCAAACGCTTTGACATCCGCGCTGTCAGTCTACCTGGTTCACCGCACGACAAAATGGGCAGAAAGGCCATCAAACAGATGCTGAAACTCAAGAGAACGCGAAAGCCAGAACAGCCACGCGAAACGTATAACGATTTGAACCAAATCCTACGCTGTTATTTCTCCGAACGGATGACAATGCCTGTCAACGAACTGAACACGGAGCGAATCCTCAATTATCTGAAGGAGACTTGCTATGCAGACGAGAATCTCACCATCAAGGTGAAACGCCTGTTGGACAACTGCGAAATGTCGAGCTACGCTCCGGTTGAAATGATGGCTGATGCTCAAAAAGACATCGACGATGCCATACTGATTATCAAAACATTAGCCACCCTTTGACAAGCAGTCTGCACATTCTGCACTGCCCAATGTTTCAAGAAAAGACAAACACGAAACAACCAAAGACGCTCTTACACCACGCCCCACGCACACAAGATAGCGCCACAAAAATTGTTTCATAAGTCAGCAACATCACTATAAGCGAATGAAACACAACAAGATAAATAAAAGTCTCTTCACGCTGCTCACTTGGTTCCTTCTGCAAGCAGCGGGCACCTTCGCCTTTGCCGAATCCATCGAGCCAGCAAATGGCAGCAACGGAGAGCAAATCCCCACGGCAACCGCCGACAAACAAGCCAACGAACGCCCAAACGCCAACAAGCAAGCTGCCGATTCGGCGTATATGGAAAAGGTATACGACAAGGCGATTGCCGGATATGAGCAACTTCTGAAAGCGGGAGTTGATGTCGACGTCCTTTACAACCTCGGAAATGCCTACTATCGCAAGAACAATCTGCCGCGCGCCATTCTTAACTACGAAAAGGCCTTGAAATATGAGCCCCGCCATAAAGATGCCCGCCATAACCTGGAAATCTGCCGTAGCAAACTGGGAGTTTCGGAGAATCCGCCTTCAGAAATGTTCTTCATCACCTGGTTCAACGACCTAACAGCTTTCTTCTCTGTTGACCAATGGGGCACAATGGCCATGTTGTTCTTCTCGCTGACAACATTTCTTATCGTCCTGCGCAGAATGACGCGCCAACGCCTGCCGAAAAAAATAGCCTCCGTCATCATGCCGTTCGCCATTGCCGCCTTTGCATTGGCTGCCACCAATGCCAGCCTGCAATACTATCGCTTTCACAACGACACATACGCCGTCGCCTTACAAGACTCAACCATAGAGGACGAAAACGGGAAAGCGAAGAAAAACATACTGCGGGCTGGCACAACCGTACGACTTCTCAAAAACGGCTCGGAAGGAAAAATCATGGTGCAAACGAGCGACAAAACATGCGAAGGTTGGGCAAACAGCGGGCATTTTATGCCTGTCTGATGCCGCCTAATCCGATTATTTCTGATAAATTTGCATAACACAGGCTGCACCTCGGCAAAGCAAACAAACAAGTTTGATGCTCTGCACTCGGTTTGCACTGTATTTGCATAACACAGGTTGCACCTCGTCCAACAGTTAGCAGCGCTCCACCTTCACTGGCAACTTGTCTGCCAACCCCACACCTACATATCTTAAGAATATTTATGCTGGAACAACTACAAAATATCGACACGTGGCTGACATTGGCAGTCAATGGTAGCCATTCACTATGGCTTGATGCCTTTGCCCTCAGCATCACAAGCACGATGACATGGATTGCCGCAGCCGCCATGCTCCTGTATGTGGTCATACGCAGCGGTGAGATGAAAGACATTCTGATCATCATCGCAGCCCTGGCACTCTGCATCCTGCTGGCCGACCAGATAGCTTCCGGCATTTTCAAGCCACTTGTCGCCCGCTATCGTCCGAGCAACTCGCCGCTTATCATGCTGGACGTTGACATTGTGGCCGACTATCGTGGCGGGCGCTATGGTTTCTTCTCCAGCCATGCGGCAAACACATTTGCCGTCACCACCTTCACAGCCCTGCTGATACGCCACAAAGCCTTGACACAATCAATGATTCTGTGGGCGTTGGCCAACTGCTGGTCGCGCATGTACCTTGGCGTCCATTATGCTGGCGACATCCTTTGCGGCACCATCTGCGGCATTCTCGTCGGCTGGAGCGTCTACAAACTGGCCTGTCGCTTCCTCCCCCGCCATTGTGAACGCAGTAGCCACACGTTGGGCAGCGACATACAAACAAAAACTGGTTTCGCCATAGCCGACGCAACGCTCCTGGCCACCACCCTGTATGCCTCATTCATCTATTCCACATTTAAAGCCCTCTTCTGCATTTATGAATAAAAACAACGTCCTTCAGCATCTCTTGCTCGGAGTCTTCCTCATGATTTTCTCCACAGCGTCTGTTGCGCAAAACACGATTCTGCGCGCCAACGGTGCAATGAATGACGGTGATTCCCACTGGAACAACGACACTGACACTGTCAAAACAGAGAACGTACCAATAGGGCTCTACGTCTGGAAAATCAACCCGCGCTTTGGCGACATCATAAAAGCCGAACCCGACACACTCCCCCACCTGTTTCAAAACGAAGCTTTCACTGGTGGCACAACAGGCCACTATAACTATACTGGCAACCTGGGTTCTCCGAGAAATTCCCGCATCCTCTCTGACAACCTTGAACACACCTTCTCCCCGCAGTTCATCTTTGCCAAGCCCTACGATTACTTCCTCACACCAATCAGCGACCTGTTGTTCACCAACACAAAATCGCCGACAACGAACATCACTTACCACGAATGCGGCAATAAGCAAAACGGGGAAGACCGCATACGTGCCCTCTTTGCCACCAATGCGGGAAAACGCTTCGGCGCCGGATTCAAACTCGACTACCTCTATGGTCGCGGCTACTACCAAAGCCAGTCGACCGCACATTTCAACGGCACGCTGTTCGCCTCCTACATTTCAGACACCTATAATCTGCACACGGCATACAGCGCCAATCACCTCAAAAATTCCGAGAACGGAGGTATTGAAAGCAACGACTACGTCACACGCCCCGAAACGTTTCCAACGAAATACGGAACCGCCGACATGCCAACACGGCTGTCAAAATCATGGAACAAGATGAACGTCAATACGTTCTATCTGACACACAACTACAACCTCGGCTTCACGCGCCACCGCGACAAAGACGGCCACATTGTCAATGCCCGCCAGTTTGCACCGAAAAACAAACTACTCTCGAAAGTAGTGAAAAACGCTGGCATACCTGCCGACACCACACGTCGCGACAGCATGCCAACCTCCGACGCTAACGCCAAACTTGTCTCTGCCACACAAACAGCCGCCAAAGACATGGAAGCCGCTGAGGACACACTTTCAAAACTCATCCCCGAATTTGTGCCCGTTGTCGGCTTCATCCACACCATGCGCCTCGAACACAACAACAGGCGCTTCCTTTCAAACCTGACACGCGCCGCTGGGGCCGACCGTTATTTCAACGACTTCTACCTGCCGGGCGACTCTGCCAACGACTATACAAAAAACATACACGTTGAAAACACACTGGCCCTGGAACTCCGAGAGGGCTTCAACAGATGGGTCAAATCAGGATTGCGCCTCTTCGTGAGACACGATTTCTATAAATACACCCTCCCCGACCAGCAGCGCCTTGAAACGCGCTACACGGAAAACTACTTCACCATCGGTGCGCAGCTGTCCAGCAAGCAGAGCCGTCTGTTCCACTACGACCTTTTAGGCGAACTGCGAAACACGGGCAAGAGCTGGGGTGAATTCAACGTCTCCGCCAATGTCGGCCTCGCCATCCCCCTACATAGCGACACATTGAAAGTCAATCTGTTTGGCAACACACGCGGCGAGCAACCAACCTTCTACCAACGCACCTACCACGCCCGCAACGCATGGTGGGACAAGTCATACGACCGCACCTTCAGCGCCAGCGCTGGCGGCACCATCGCATACAAGCGCACACGCCTGTCAGTTGCCCTGCAAACGCTGCAAAACCACGCCTATTTCCAAGAACGGCTGACGCCCGTCACCACCTCTGAGGGCACAACGCTCTTCCGCAGCGGCGTTGAAGCCCTGCAAAAAGGGAAAAACATCCAGGCGCTTTCAGCCTCTCTCAGACAAGACCTCACATGGGGCATCCTCAATTGGGAAAACGAACTGACGGCGCAAACCACCTCCGAGAAGGAAATTCTTCCACTGCCGGCATTTTCCGTTTGGAGCAACCTATATCTGCGCTTCCGCATTGCCCACGTGCTGCTCACGGAATTTGGCGCCGATGCACGCTTCTTCACGGCATATAAAGCGCTGACCTATTCGCCCCTCATCGGAAGTTACGTCGTGCAAGACCCCGACCACGCCACAAAAACAGGCAACTACCCCTGGGTCAACGTCTACGCCAATTTCCATCTGAAGAGCACGCGCTTCTACATCATGGCGTCACACGTCAACTATAAGAGCGGAAGCGGAAACCCCTTTCTCGTGCCCCATTATCCGCTAAACCAGATGGTCCTCCGCCTGGGCATTTCATGGAATTTCTTTAACTGAGCCAAAACGTCCTCTTCCCCGCCCCCTGGCAGTCGTTCATCAAAAAAACTACCGAGGTGCAGGAAAAGCGGGCGGCCAAAACAAAAAACAACCCCATACATTATGCAAAAACTTGTCATCAACTCCTACGACGACTTCGCCACACACGTGGGCGAAGTTCTCGGCACATCCGAATGGCTCGAAGTCAGCCAAGAACGCATCAACCAGTTTGCCGATGCCACCCTCGACCACCAATGGATCCACGTTGACCCAGAGCGTGCAAAAGCCGGCCCCTTCGGACAAACAATCGTTCACGGCTACTTGACACTCTCCCTCCTCCCCTACATGTGGGAGCAGATTGTTGAAGTCAACAACCTGAAGATGATGGTCAACTACGGCATGGACAAGATGAAATTCGGCCAAGCCGTTTTGAGCGGACAAAGCGTACGCCTCGTCACCACGCTACAATCCATTGCCAACCTCCGTGGCATCTGCAAAGTGGAAATCAAATTTACCATCGAGATCAAAGACCAGAAGAAACCGGCGCTCACAGGCGTCGCCACCTTCCTCTATCATTTCAATTAAAAAAGACCAAAACAAAAGCAACCTGTCTGCCTGCAATATTGCAACAGGTTGCTTTACCATTTTGCCGTGTGCAAGATTCAGAGAGAAACACCCGTTTGGTTGCCGCAACCGTCTCTCCCCCATACACCAGCATCACGCCTCCACCTCAAAGACAAAAAACCACACTATGAAAAAAGCATTACTCTGTTCGTTTGCAACCCTGCTCCCGCTTGTAGGAAACGCAGAAGACATTCATAAAGACAACGAATTTCAAGACCCCGACTACGAAACGCCTGGCTACGTCATCACGCCGAAAGCCACCACCGCCCTCATGCAGGAAATGCAGCCCACCATGAAATTCGGCGGCTATATCATGGGAAAATATTCCGTCAACGACCGGAAAGGACAAGCCACAAACGGAGGCTTCGATCTCCGCTTCATCCGCCTCTATGCCGATGGCCACGTCTACAAGGATTTCTATTATAAATTCCAGCTCGAAGTGAACGGAGCGCCAGGAGAAAACAAGGGGCCGCGCGTGCTCGACGCCTTCATCGAATGGCAGAAATATGATTTCCTGCGCGTCAAACTCGGGCAGTTCAAACGTTCCTTCGGATTTGAAAACCCCATGAGCCCGCTGGCCATCGGTGGCGGAGCCTATTCCCAGGCAACCATGAAACTCGCTTCCATCAACGACCGCAACGGCGAAGGAACCTACAACAAAAGTTCGGGTCGCGACCTTGGCATACAGCTCCAAGGCGACATATTCCCCGCTGCCGACAACCACAAGTTGCTTCACTATCAAGTGGGCTTCTTCAACGGGCAAGGCATCAACCACGCCGACAAAGACCACCACAAAGACCTCATCGGAGGCCTCTGGTTCTCGCCCGTGAAAAACCTCGCCATCGGAGGATTCGGGTGGAACGGCAAATACACCAACGAAAAATACAATGCAACCAACCCTGAAGAACAGCTGAAAAGCGTGAAACGCGTGCGCTGGGGTAGCGGACTGAAATATGAAGGCAAGTGGACCCTCAGAGGAGAATACATGAGCTCCGTCGGCGGAGTGACAACAGATGCCGGTGCCCCCGACCGCTCCGACGCTTGGTATGCCACGCTGGGAGTTCCAGTGACCGAAAAGTTCAAAGTCTTCGGACATTACGACTGCTACCGCAACGACAAACACACGTGGGCATCCATGAACACGAACTACGGACTAACTGGCAATTACTGGCTCGGCAAAAACCTGCTCTTCCAGCTCAACTATACCTTCACCGACAACCGTGCAGCTCGCGGGAAAGACTCCCACTACAACACCGTCGACGTGCAAGTGACTGCAAGATTCTAAGAAATATCTGGATCCGAAAAAAACATATCTCAACATACGATAAAGAGGGGATCCTCCTTTGAGGTCCCCTCTATTCCTTCATCTGCTTTCTAACGAGAAAGCAAAAACATCAAATTTTCGTTCGCGGGGCGAACAACCTATAGCGGCATGACTTTAAACCAAAAAATATATGCTATAGAACACGTACGAAAATGCCCCTTTTTATTTTACTATAAATTTTCACTCTTAGTATTTGTGAAAGAATAAGTTGACCAATCTTGACCAGTATTTTGGCTTGATTTGGGATTTGGAGGAGGGAGCATAGCGGACTATGTGGCCAAGACCAAATACCAATAACGGAAAAAGAGATAGTGCTAAGAAATAACAACCGATTCTCCTTACCCCCAAAATTGCTCAAATTCTTTTTTTACCAACACTAAAAATAAGGTAAGTGTCCCTGAAGCCCCCCATAAAAGCGTTTTCCAGGGACACTTTGTTTCTCATTCAGTCGGCGTCATTCCGCCTGCTCCTTTTCAAAAGCTTCAACCAGTTTGTTCTGGATGTCGCCAGGAACGAGTTCGTAGCTTGCAAACTTCATGATGAAGCTGGCACGTCCTCCAGTCAATGAGCTCAAGCTCGTCGAGTAATTGCCCATTTCCTTGAGAGGCACTTTCGCCTGCAGCTTCTCATAACCATTTTCGCTGCTCATGCCGACAATCATGCCGCGACGGCCTTGAAGGTCGCTCATCACGTCGCCCATTTTGTCGGCAGGCACAAATACTTCGACATCATAAATCGGCTCGAGAATCTTCGGGCCGGCAGCCTTGAAGGCTTCGCTGAACGCCTGGCGACCTGCGAGCATAAACGACAATTCGTTGCTGTCTACGGGATGCATCTTGCCGTCGTAAACGATGACGCGAACGTCACGTGCGTAGCTACCCGTCAGCGGGCCTTGCTCCATACGGCTCATCACACCCTTCAGAATCGCTGGCATAAAGCGCGCATCAATAGCTCCTCCAACAACCGAGTTGATGAAGACGAGCTTGCCGCCCCACTCCAACGGAATCTCTTCCTTGCCTTTCATGGAAATGCGGATTTCCTGATTGCCAAACTTGTAGAGCGTTGGGTCGGGCATACCGTCGCTATAGGGTTCCACTATGAGGTGTACCTCACCAAACTGACCAGCTCCGCCGCTCTGCTTCTTATGGCGATAGTCAGCGCGTGCAGCCTTCGTGATGGTTTCACGATAGGGGATGCGCTGCTCGTAAAACTCAACTGGAATCTTGTCAAGATTTTCCAAACGCCATTTCAGCGTGCGGAGGTGGAATTCGCCCTGTCCGTGAACCAGAATCTGGCGCAGTTCCTTCGATTGTTCAACCACCCATGTCGGGTCTTCCTGACGCATACGGTTTAATGCCACCATCATCTTTTCCGTGTCGGCCTCATTGACGGCCTTGATGGCACGCGTATATTTCGAATTTGGATATTTGATAAAATTAAAACGATTGTCGCAATCCTTGCTGTTTAAGGTGTTGCCCGTTCTGACATCCTTCAGTTTCACAGTGCAGCCGATGTCGCCTGCCTCGAGTTTTTCAACCTTTTCGCGGTTTGAGCCTGCACAGACAAACAACTGGGCCATACGTTCCTTGGAACCGCGGTCGGCATTCGTCAGATCGTCGCCTTCCTTCACCACGCCGCTCATCACCTTGAAATATTGCACCTCTCCGATGTGTGGCTCAACGCCGGTTTTGAAGAAATAGATGGATGTTGGGCCGGCAGGGTCTGGTTTGACCTCAACGCCGCGCGTGTTGTGAACAGCTGGCATTTCGTCAACAAACGGCACCACGTTGCCCAAGAATTCCATCAGACGGCCAACGCCCATATTCTTGGAGGCACAGACGCAGAACACGGGGAAAATTGAGCGAGTCACCATGCCCTTGCGGATGCCTTCGCGCATCTCGTCTTCGCTCAGATGGTCGGTTTCAAAAAACTTCTCCATCAGGCCCTCGTCGTTCTCGGCAGCGGCTTCAACGAGCGCCTTGTGCATGGCTTCTGCTTTTTCCTTTTCAGAATCGGGAATTTCCGAGAGCGTCGGCTTGCCGCCATCGGGTCCCCACGTGAGCTGCTTCATCAAGATGACGTCAATCAGGGAATTGAAGCCCAGACCTGTTTCAACGGGATATTGAACGGGAACCACCTTCGGGCCGTAAATGCCGCTCAACTCTTCCAATATTGCATCGTAGTCACATTTCTCATCGTCCAGTTGGTTTACCAAGAAGATGACAGGCTTTCCCAATTTTTCGGTATAGCGGAAGTGGTTTTGCGTGCCCACTTCTGGGCCAAACTGCCCATTAATCAACAGAACTGCCGTATCTGTCACATTCAATGCCGTCATAGCTGCCCCAACGAAATCATCCGATCCTGGGCAGTCGATGATATTCAGCTTTTTGTTATTCCATTCCACATGAAACACCGTTGAGAAGACGGAATAACCGTAATCTTGCTCAACAGGGAAATAATCCGACACCGTATTTTTTGCCGTAATACGTCCGCGACGTTTTATCAGACCACTCTCAAAAAGCAAAGCTTCCGTGAGAGTGGTCTTGCCTGATCCATCATTGCCGAGGAGCGCAATGTTCTTAATTTCGTGAGAATTATAAACTTTCATGATGCTATAGATTATAAATGGTTAGTGAACCTTGGTTTTTAATGGAGAAACATGGTTTCCCACTTACGTTTCGCAAACATACCTATTTAATTTGAGACCGCCAAATCTTAAAAGTATGTTATTTAGCATGGTTTTCCGATATATCCACCTTACAAATAAAACGCTTCTTACCAAAATCGCTTATAATTAGCCACATAACGTCTGTTTCTTTGTTCCACGGAAAAAAGTCTGTGATTCCGTCTGTTCAACAGCCAGACGGCCATTCTGCAACACGCGCCAAGCGCTTTACCTGAAACGGAGACAACGGACCACTTGACCGAAATCTGACACGACTTCATGGGAGACAAGGAATCACGGGACAAGTGAGTTTTGACCTGGGTCAAAAATTTCTGATTATTCTATTGATGCAAGATTAAAGTGCAATCTATAATTAAGAATTTGTCGTTCAAGGTTATATGCCTATGCTTTTTGACGAACACGAGACAAGGCACATCCGCATCTGGGGCGAGACACATCCGCATCTGGGAGGAGGCACATCCGTATCTGGGAGGAGATGCGCCTGTGTCCGGAACAAGAAACGACCGCATCTGAGACTTGAAACGGTTGAACGCGAGACGATGTTTGCCGACAAATAGAGATACCAAATTCTCTTGTTGCTTTTTCTATGATTGCTGTCTGGTAAAACTAATTCTAATTGAGCGCTATATATCAAGGCAAAAGCTATCCCGCCCTCCCATTCCTGTCACGTGATAACATCTATTCCTCCCCCCCCTCATAACACAACAGCTCCCGCCATGGAAGTCCAAAGCGGGAGCTGTTTATCCAATTATCTAAGGAAATCACGCGATGCGTCGCGGGGGTGTATGTCTGTTCAGCCGGCATATTGCGCCAAACGACTGACGTATTTCCCGATGATATCAAACTCGATGTTGACAACGCTGCCTACGCGGATGGCGTGGAAATTGGTGTGTTCGAACGTATAGGGGATGATACACACCTCGAAGGTGTTATCCGTTGGGCGGCATACGGTGAGGCTCACGCCGTTGACCGTGACACTGCCTTTGTCAACCGTGAAATATCCGCGCTTTGCCATGACAGGGTCGTTTTGGTAGGAGAACGTAAAGGCTGTGCTTCCGTCCATGTTCTCCACCTTGGTGCAGACGGCTGTTTGGTCGACATGCCCCTGCACGATGTGTCCGTCCAAACGCGCATTTAAAGGCATGGAGCGTTCCACGTTGACTTCATCGCCCACTTGAAGGGCGCCAAGGTTGCTGCGCTGAAGGGTTTCTTCCATGGCGGTGACGGTGTAAGTGGCGTTGTCTGTTCTGACCACCGTCAGGCACACGCCGTTGTGGGCAACGCTCTGGTCGATTTTCAGTTCGGGGACGAAACTACACGTGAGCGTGATGTCGATGTTGGACTGATGCTTCTCAAGCGAAACCACTTTTGCGGTTTCTTCTATGATTCCTGAAAACATTGTTGTCGTGTTTTTTTGAGAACAGGTATTTTTGAAACTGGCCGCAACGGCGGCGTTTGAAAGCCCGCAATGGGGATTCCAAGCGGACACCCGTTGTCTTGGTTAGGGATGGAGGCGAGGGGCGCACAACATCATTGTTGCTGCCCGTGGGGGTCTTCCGAACCTTCGCTGAGGAGGTCTGTTCCCCAATGGGTGGAGGAGAGGCGGCGTTCGCGCTCAACAACCTCCTTGGCTTTTTTGGCGTAGACGATCATGCGCAAGGACTGACCGTAAGAGAAATAGTTCCACATCCAGTTGAGCAAAACGACAATTTTGTTGCGCACGCCGAGGATGGAGCGCAAATGCACAACAAGCCACATGAACCAGGCCATGAAGCCAGCCATGTGTACTTTCTTGAACTCGGCAACGGCTTTGTTTCGGCCAACAGTGGCCATCGTTCCAAGATTGCGGTAGCGGAAGGGCTTCATTTCCTTGCCTTTCTCAAGGCGCTGCAGATTCTTGGCCAGCAAAACGCCCTGCTGAATGGCCACTTGTGCTAACTGCGGATGTCCGCCCGGCCAGTTGGGGTCACCCTCCGTCATGATGCACTGGTCGCCAATGGAGAACACGCCGTCGAGTCCTTCAACTTGGTTGCAGGCGTTAACCTTGATTCGGGCGCCACGGCCGAGGTGCGAGGCATCGAGGTTGCCCACTTTCTGCGCGGCAACACCGCTGACCCAAATGAAGGTGCGCGTGGCTATCGAACTGCCGTCTTTCAGGATGACGCGGTGGTCTTGATAGTCGGTCACCATCTTGTTGAGCAACACGTTGACACCCATGGAGCGCAGATATTTCTCAACGTGTGCTGAAGAATCGGGACTCATGGCAGGGAGCAGGCGCTCTCCAGCTTCAATCAGATAGATGTGCATGAGGCTCGAAGGCATGTCGGGATAGTCCTTCGGAAGGACGTATTTTTTCATTTCTGAGAGGGCTCCCGCAATTTCCACACCTGTGGCACCTCCACCTACGATGACGACGTTAAGGAGTTCCTGGCGTTCCTGTTCGCCAGCACAGGTCAGCGCACGCTCAAAATTGTCGAGCAGGGCATTGCGCAAACCCATGGCCTCGCTCAGCGTTTTCATCGGCATGGCTTCTTCTGCCACATGCTGGTTGCCAAAGAAGTTGGTGGTTGTTCCTGCTGCAAGAACCAGATAGTCGTAATGGAGCTTACCGATGGACGTCTGGATGATTTTGTGTTCAGGGAAGATGGAACGCACCTCTGCCATGCGGTAGAAGAAATTTTTCCTGCGCTGGAACAGTTTTCTATAAGGGAAGGATATGGAGCTCGGCTCTATACCTGCAGAAGCAATCTGATAAATGAGGGGTGGAAACTGGTGGTAGTTGTTTTTGTCTATCAAAACTACCTGGAAATTCGAACGGCGAAGTTTGTTGGCCAACTTCAGTCCGCCGAAACCTCCTCCAACAATAACTACACGCTTTCGATCCGACTTGGGATTTGGTACATTAAAACTCATAGCACATTATTTTCTTTAGGGCGTTTTCTGATTTTTCGGAATCACGGGCTACACCTGTTTTCCCGACTGAATTAAACTCATCTCCGTCAGAATCTTTATTTTGGGAAGTCTGAACGGATTTTCAGTACGTCTCTTTTTTTCTAAGATGGGTGTTCTAAATCTGTTTGAATCGTATAACATGATTTTGAAGACCTGCTTATCCAAAAACGGCTCATACGGCGATGGCCACAAGGAATTTCTACAGGGGCGCCGATTTCTGCCTTTGCCTGCCATCTGACTTTGTTCCGAAAAACCGTAACACGCTTTTCTACTGCAAAGTTACAAATTTATGAAAACCGACAGACCGAAACGAGGGAATATATTGCAACGGTCGGCATATTTGTCATGTTGACAAGGCATACGCAAGCGGCGTGCGCGTGTAAAGACAAATGAGGGGATGGTCTGAAGGGCGGCATTACATCTCGCCCTTGTTCAGACCACCCCCTCTTTTAGTGTAGGTTGGTTATTCTTTTGTTCGTTACTTCCAACAACGTGGCTGACTGGCCCCGATTGGGAGGGGTCATTTCAGGTTGTTGGCAGCGAGGTATCTCTCTGCCTCTATAGCGGCCTTGCATCCCGAGGCTGCTGCCGTGATGGCCTGACGATAAAGCGGGTCGGCCACGTCGCCAGCGGCGAAGACTCCTGGAACGTTGGTGCAGGGCGTCTGTCCTTGGGTCTTGATGTAGCCCAATTCGTCGGTTTCCACCCAGGGTTTGAAGAGGTCGCTATTTGGCTTGTGCCCGATGGCCAGAAAGAGGCCGTCGATGGCGATGTCGGAGGTGTGTTCGTCCTGCGTGCCTTTCTTATGAACGAGATGTGCGCCCTCCACGCCATCTGCTCCGAAAAGTCCGGTGACATTGGTCTCGAAGAGGATTTTGATGTTAGGCGTTTCCGCCACACGGGTCTGCATGGCCTGCGAGGCACGGAGGAAGGGTTTTCTGACGATGAGGTAAACCTGCTTCGCGAGGCCAGCGAGATAGGTGGCTTCTTCGCAGGCTGTGTCGCCGCCGCCGACAACGGCCACGGTCTTCTTGCGATAGAAAAAGCCGTCACACGTGGCGCAGGCGCTCACACCGGCTCCGCGATATTTGGTTTCATCGGAGAGGCCGAGATATTTGGCTGTGGCGCCCGTGGCGATGATGAGGGCGTGACACTGCACGGTGGTGTCGTCGTCAAATTCAACGACATAGGGGGCTTCAGAGAGGCTGACCTTTGTGGCAATAGCAGAACGGATTTCCACACCGAAACGCAGCGCCTGATTTCTAATGTCGTCCATCATGTCGTTGGCGTCAACGCCTTCCGGATAGCCAGGGAAGTTCTCGATTTCGGTGGTGGTGGTCAGTTGCCCGCCAGGTTGGATTCCTTCATAAAGGACGGGAGACAAGCCCGCACGACCGGCATAGATGGCTGCGGTGTATCCTGCAGGACCGGAGCCGAGAATGAGACATTTAACGGTTTCCATTGTATTTGCTGTTTTTTATGTGAGTAGATAAGTCAGTGGGTATTCTTTGGAATAAGTGTCCAATACAAATATATACCTCTGGGAAGGGGGACCACAGTGATACTATAAAATAATTCTGAACACCTATTATTAATAATACTGAGCAACAGGCTGCGTCTTATCTCAAATCGACCACTTCAACTCCAGGATGTTCTTTGGCGTTGAAAGCGAAATGCGATTGAGGCCATTTATGTCCAAAAGAGATGCTACCGACCTGTATGCGCACCCATTTTCCGGATGCCTGACGGAAGCGGACGCAGAGTGGCATGGCGTTAGCGGCGGAAAGCGTGACGAGGACTTCTGAGAACTGCTGCCGCTTGTTTTGTGCCTTCATCTGGATTTCATAGGCTGCCTTGGAGGCGTAAGTGACTTTTTTCGCCGAAAGTTTATAGCCCGATTTATAGATATTGAGGAAGGCGTATGGATTGAGCATCTGCTGCTCTTCAGCTGTGGGGATGCTCAGATAGGCTTCGTCACTTCCGCTTTGATACACCCAGCGCTTTTTCCCATCGTACCACGTTGTGCCAGAAGAGGAGGTCATTCTGACCATGTTGCCGCGGATGTCAATGGTGCCACTGGCGGCAGACTCCATTTTTCGATTCTTGAAGACTGCGGCATTGAAGGTTGCACTTATACCACCTGCCTGTCTGAGTTTTGAGGCGGTGTTGTCGAGCAGGCTTCGGGCATCTTGCGCCTGAGCCGATGTCTGCGGCAGGGCGATGAAAGCCAAAAGAAAAAGACACGAGAGGAGAACGTGTTTGCAATGTGATTTCATGATGAGAGAATGTGTGTTTATAAATGGTGAATTTTACGTTTGCGTATGGTCACGAGAGTTTTGCAACGATTTCGTCCAGCTGCACAATGTCGGTGATGATCACTTCACGCGGTTTTGCACCACGTGTCGGTCCCACAATTCCCGCGCGCTCCAACTGGTCCATCAGGCGCCCGGCACGGTTGTATCCGATGGAGAACTTGCGCTGGATGAGCGACGTTGAGCCTTGCTGATGCGTGACAATCAATTCTGCAGCCTGACGGAAGAGGGGGTCGAGTTCTTCTTCCATGCCGCCTGCTGCGCCCGGTTTTTCGGCGCCCTCTGCCAGCACTTCTGGCAAAGCGAACGGCTGGGGATAGCCTTGCTGCGCGGCGATGTAGGAACAAATGGCCTCAACTTCCGGAGTGTCGACAAAGGCACACTGAACACGCACAGGACTGTTGCCTGAAAGGAAAAGCAGGTCGCCCTTTCCGATGAGCTGATTGGCGCCAGGGCGATCGAGAATGGTTTGACTGTCGATGCGCTGCGACACTTTGAAGGCCATTCTCGCTGGGAAGTTGGCCTTGATGGTTCCCGTGATAATATTGGTGGTTGGGCGCTGTGTTGCGATGACCATGTGCATGCCGACGGCTCGAGCGAGCTGTGCGATACGCGCAATGGGGAGTTCCACTTCCTTTCCCGCGGTCATAATAAGGTCACCAAACTCGTCGATGATGATAACAATATAGGGCATATATTCATGACCATTTTCAGGGTTGAGCTGACGGGCCGTGAATTTGGCATTATATTCCTTGATGTTTCTCGCCTTGGCACGCTTGAGCAAGTCGTATCTGTGATCCATCAATTGGCAGAGGCTCTTGAGCGTCTGGACCACCTTAGTGACATCGGTGATGATGGCATCGTCGCCATCGGGGATTCTTGCAAGGAAATGGTTTTCTATGGGCGAATAGACACTGAACTCCACCTTCTTGGGGTCGACCATGACGAATTTCAACTCCGAAGGGTGTTTCTTATAGAGCAGTGAAGTGATGATGGCATTAAGTCCGACCGACTTTCCCTGTCCCGTGGCACCAGCCACGAGCAAGTGGGGCATCTTGGCGAGGTCCACCATGAAGACTTCGTTGGTGATGGTTTTGCCAATGGCAATGGGGAGCTCATAGGTGCTCTCCTGAAATTTCCTGGAATTGATGATGCTCTCCATGGAAACGATGTGCGGTGTTTTGTTTGGCACCTCCACACCAATGGTTCCCTTGCCAGGAATGGGGGCAATGATTCGAATACCGAGCGCACTGAGACTCAAGGCGATGTCGTCTTCGAGATTACGGATTTTGCTGATTCTGACACCAGGTGCCGGCGTGATTTCGTAAAGCGTGATGGTGGGGCCGATGGTGGCCTTGATGCCAACGATTTCCACACCGAAATCATGAAGCACTTTGATGATACGGTCTTTGTTGGCATTCTGCTCAACCATGTCTACCGAACGGCTGTTGTCGGGGTATTTCTTCAGAAGGTCGAGACCAGGGAACTTGTAGTTTTCGAGGTCAAGACGGGGATTGTATGGCATGCTGGAAATGGGCAGGGAGGGCGTTTCGCGGTGTGACTTCTCTATTTCCAAAGAGACACTGGCTGCGGGTTTCGGCGCTGCGGAAAGATGGGCAGTGGAGACAGGAGGGGTGTCGTTGACATCCAGTTCAAGTTCACCAACGCTTCCTTCGTTTGTTGCATTGGAAAAGTCGACGCTCACGCGACAATCGTCGTTGTAGTCGTCATCGTTTTGCGTGTCGTCTGTGTCATTAAGGTCCTGTATCTGATTGTCGTCTACACGGTATTCCGTTCCTCTGTTTCTCGCTGCGGAGAGTTTCTCATAGCCGTTTTTCACCAACGCGTGTGGCTTCATGGCGGAACGGATGACGGAGATGGTTTCACGCCGCAAGTAGATCATATAGTAGATGGCAGCCACCACCACGATAGCATACGTGGGTATCAGGCCGATAGAGTTGGTTAAGAAATCGCAGGCTATTTGGCCGTGCTTGCCTCCCCAGTTGAACGTGATTTGGGTGTCGCAGTCTTTGCCGAAAGAGGAATAGAGAAGGCTCAGGGTGATTGATATCCAAACGAGCAATATGCCGCAATGAATGAAGCATTTCCAGAGTCTTACTTTATAGGCATTCATCAGTTTCACTCCCAACAGCAGGAAGAAGATGGGGATGATGTAGGCACTTGCACCGAAGCAATTGTCCATGAAATAATAGGCAGCGTATGCACCAAGTCGCCCTCCATAGTTCTGAACTTCCTCAAAATCAGTTCCGTTCTGCACAGCCGATTGTTCTTCCCAACCTGTCATGAAATGCGAAGAAAAGGCAAGTATCAAGAACAGCGATATGATGATGATGAAGAGACCGACCACGAAGCGGAGACTGTCTCTTTGGAACATTGAGGCCAAACTACTATTGATGATGGCTTGTTTAAATCCCTTATTGTCGTTTCTTCGGGTGCTCTTAGTTTTTTTTGTGGTCATAATGGAAAAATGAAACAAATCAGGAAGCATTTATCCTGGACGGGGATATTTAGTAATGGTGACATTACTTGAAAGGTGTGTGCAACGCAAAGAGGCGATTGTGAGGAGAATCAGCCTGCTCACATCACTCTGCCGCATGGCCTTCCGTAACATAAAATTGTATCAAACGCTTGAGGGCACGCTGGCAGACGGGACAGAATTCCTGCGCGGTATTGGTGCGCATTCTGCAATCCAGGTATGCACGATAGACATTTTTCGTCTGATTTCCCCCTCCTTCATAAAGTCCGATTTTCTTCTTATTTTTTGACGTAACGGGCGTAGGGATTTTGACGTTGGCGGGCAATTGGTTACCCCACTTTACCGAGAGGTCTTTCAGCGTCGTGATGTTCTGCTCCCAAGGTTCGGTTTCCGGCGTATATTCTGGCGTGTACTCATCGTAGCCATACTCGTCAGCCAAGGCCGCGAAACTGTGTCCAAACTCATGCACAACAACGGGGCTGAACATGGGATGGCGAGCCGTTGTCAACGTATAGGAATTATAGATGCCGCCACCGCCGTAGGTGTCGGTATTGGCAAGGATGATGAGATGCTCATAGGCAATTCCGGCCAAGAGGTTGTGGAGCTGACGCAAGCGGAGCGTGGTGAGATAGCGTTCGGAATAAAACGTGTCGAAATGCGAAGAGAGCGCAGTTTCCTTCCAATCGTTTTCGTGGGGAACGCTCACGCCACTGTCTTTCGATGGCAAGGCCACAGCAACGACGTTGAAATATTGCTCCATGTCTTTGAACGGCTGATAGGAGAAGAGGCTCTTCACAGCGGCGGTGGCATGCTCGTAGAAGAGGTCGGCCTCTTCAGGGCGGTATCCTTCAGCCACAATCGCCACGTCGATGGCCTCTGGATGGGGGCTCTTCTTGAGATAGCGGTGGGGCGCCGGATGCTTGCAGTTGATTTTACGGATCAGAACGTCGGAAGGAGCCACGATGTGTTCGAGTGACGCAGTCACCTCATCCTTGTGGTTGAACAACTGGATTCTGACGTGTGCCGAATCTTTTGGCATCGGCAAAAGGAAGACGTTTTCAAAGGATTTAGTGGTGCGCAGCGCTTCATCGGTGGCAGTCCACTCCTGGAAGAGCGGTGAGAACGATGTCTTATAGATGACGCGGCCGCTTTTGATGTCCGTCATCGTTATCTGTCCCATTCCGTGGAGAGGAAGAGAATCCAGATTGACATGCCGGCCTGCCCATCCTGGCATTTCGCAGAGTTCGTCAAGCGCGATGCTCTGGTGTTTGGAATCGCCGCTGAAAATGTAGTCGACGCGGAGGGTGTTGTTCTCAAAATATTTGCTGAACTCTATTTTTGTTCCTGCAAAACTGTGGCTGAACAGCATTGCCAGAAGGAGTAAAAAGCATATTCTTATTTTTCGCATTTTTGTCTGTTGGGTTAGGTGATGGCTATTGAATTGGAGGAGACAACAAACGGGGGTCAGGCTTCTACGCGTTCGTCGCCAGAGAGGTGGAAACCGCGTAGGAAATCCACTATTTCCATGCGCTTTTTACCTGCCAGCTGAATTGTGTCGAGATGCAGGAAACCGTCTTGAAGGGCAATCTTGAAAAAGGTTTTGCCATCGCTGACAACTTTTCCTGTTTCAACAGTCTGCTCACAAAATTCCTTATGGGAGGCGTATATCTTCACAACCTGACGCTTGCCACCATGCACCAATGTTGTCCATGCCGCGGGATATGGCGAAAGACCGCGAATGAAATCGTAGACCTTCTTGACGCCGAGATTCCAATTGATGTTACAGGTCTCCTTAAAGATTTTTGGCGCTGGTCTCAAAGGCTCGTCAGTGGTCAGTTCGGATTGCGGAATGGGATTGACGCGATTGTTGATGATGTTGTCAACCGTCTCGACCACCAAGGATGCTCCGAGGTGCATCAGTTTGTCATGAATATCCTCTGCGTTGTCGGTATCAAGAATGGGCACTTTAACGCGCTGTATGACTTTGCCTGTATCAATCTCGTGGTCAAGGAAAAAGGTGGTAATACCAGTCTCCGTGTCGCCGTTGATGATGGCCCAGTTGATCGGGGCGGCACCACGGTATTGGGGGAGCAGGGCGGCATGGAGATTGAACGTGCCGAAACGGGGCATGGCCCACACAACTTCAGGGAGCATTCTGAAGGCGACAACAATCTGTAAATCGGCCTGCAGGCTACGCAACTCTTCGAGAAACGCCTCATCTTTGAGCTTTTCGGGCTGGAGCACTTTCAATCCGTATTCCAAAGCGTATTTCTTGACGGGCGACTGCTGGAGTTCCGTTTGGTGCCGGCCGACGGGTTTGTCGGGCATGGTGATGACTCCGACAATATTATAACCTCCTTCAACCAATTTAGAGAGGGCTTCCACCGCAAAATCGGGAGTGCCCATATATACGATTCTTAATGACTTGTCCATTCGTTTACTTATATATTTAATTGAGGACTATGGAAATACTGCATTGCCGCACTACAAGAGAAGGCTGCGAACATGGGCCGACTGAAGCAGACTGCCATTGCCTTTCACAACCTACCGATGAGTGCTGCCTGAATTTTATTCCTCTGAAAAATCTTTCATTATCTGACGATAGGAAGCATAGAGGTGTGTGCGAGAGACGAAGCCGACAAATTTGCCGTCGGACTTCAAAACGGGCAGGGTTCCTGCATCACATTTCTGAAACTTGTCCATGATGGTGGACATGGAGTCTTCTGTGTTTAATGTGACCTGTGGCTTCTGCATCAGCATCTCTGCGGTGTACACCCGATAGAGTTCACTACGAAAAATGATTTTTCTGATTTTGTTGATATTGATAACGCCAAGGAGCACACCCGACTTGTCGACAACGGCAAAGTGAAGAGATTTGCACGCTGAGATGGTTTGCACAATGTGCCCCAAATACATATCTGGAGAAAGCAGAGGACGGTTTTTTTCGATGATAGCATCCAACGTCATAAGGGTCAAAATTGATTTGTCCTTATGATGAGTTAGAAGTTCTCCTTTTCTTGCCAAACGCATAGAATATATACTGTGGGGCTCAAAGGTGTTAATCGTCAGATAGGATGCTGTTGACACTATCATCAGAGGAATGAACAATTGGTAGCCGCCAGTCAGCTCCGCAATGAGGAAAACGCCCGTCAACGGTGCGTGAAACACACCGCTCATCACTCCAGCCATGCCCAACAGGGCATAGTTGGTGGCAGGAACGGAAATCCCGAAAAATTGGTAATAGTTCCACACCTGCGCAAAGACAAATCCGCCGATGCAGCCCAAGAACAAACTGGGAGCGAACGTACCACCGCAACCTCCACCACCGTTAGTGGCAGTCGTTGCAAACACCTTGAAGAGAATGATGAGCGCCAAAAAGAGCAGAAGGTATTCTGAATGTCCGTAAAACAAAGAGTTGTTCATGACATTATCTACGTCCACCTGGCTCCTTGCATTCAAAAGGGTGGAGATGGTGCCGTAGCCTTCTCCGTAGAGCGGCGGGAAGAAGTAGATCAGAAGGGCCAAAACAGAACCGCCTAAAGCAACTTTCGCATAGAGGTTCTTGATTCTGCCAAACACTTGCTCAAAACTATTCATTGTTCTCGTGAAGTAGAGCGAAATCAAACCACAAAAGATGCCGAGCAAGATGGCGGTGGGGACACGCTCAACCGTGAACGGATTGATGAGATCGAAGGAGAACATGGCCTCGGTACCAGTCAAGGCATAGGTGAGGCAGGTGGCGGTGAGGCAGGAAACGAGCAGAGGAAGCAAGGAGGCCATTGTCAGGTCAATCATGAGCACCTCAAGGGTGAAAACCAAACCAGCAATGGGGGCCTTGAAAATACCGGCAACGGCAGCCGAGGCCCCACAGCCGATGAGGAGCATCAACGTCTTATGGTCTAAACGACAAATGCGCCCCAAGTCGGAACCTATGGCCGAACCTGTCAAAACAATCGGAGACTCTGCTCCGACTGAACCACCAAAACCAATGGTGATGGCGGAGGCAATGACACTCGTCCAACGATTGTGCTTCCTGATATGTCCCTGTCGGCGTGAGATGGCATAGAGAATTTTTGTCACACCGTGGCCGATATTGTCTCGAACAATATACTTGATAAACAAAGCTGTCAAAAGTATACCGATAATCGGGTACACCAAAAACAACCAGTTACTGCTCGTTACGTCAAACTGCGAAGTCAGTATGTGCTCTATCTGATGGATGAGCCACTTCAGCAATTGTGCGGCGATGGCTGCACCGATGCCGACGATAAAACTCAGTAGGAGGATGAACTGGCGCGGGCTAAGCCGTTTGTAAAGGTATGAAAAAAACTTGGATGCCACACCTTCTCTGACACTACCCGCTTCCTCTACATCCTCTTCACGGATGGATGAAGCGGAGGAGTTTTTGAGTTTATCTTTTGTAGCTTCGTTTTCGAAATAAAATTCTGGCATTTTTCTTTTTAAGTATAAGCAGGCTTTTCTTTTTAAGGAAACGATGGAGGAAGAAAGCTGGCAATTCTTCTCTGCACTTTTACCGTTGCTTAAATTCAGTATCCACTCCCAGCTTTGAGGCTGTCAAGGACGGATGATTTTGATTTCAGAGTCGGCCCCCAACTTGATGATTGACGATGCAGGCGGATTTTCTTTTTCATCGCGACGTGATGTGCAAACATAATCCACGGCATTTTTTATTTCGTCGGATATATCTGAGAAGCAATGCGGCGCAGGCATCCCACTGATATTGGCTGACGTGGACACCACAGCACATTTCATTCGCATACACAATTCCCTACTGAACGGCTCATTTGTCAAGCGAATGGCAACACTGCCGTCTTGTGCAATCAAGTTTTTAGCCAAATTGCGGGCACCGTCGTAAATGACGGTCAGCGGTTTGTTGCTCATTTCTATCAAATCCCAAGCCACGTCTGGAATCTCCCTAACGTAAAACTGTATCTTCGCTTCGGAGTCAACCAACGTAATCAGCGCCTTGGAATCTTCTCTGCGCTTTATTTCAAAAATGCGTCTGACGGCCTCTTCATTGGTGGCATCGCAGCCCAAGCCCCAAATCGTGTCGGTCGGGTATAATATGATTCCTCCTCTCCTCATCACGTTGACGGCCTCCCTGATGTCGTCTTTAAACTCCTGAGGGAGCGGCGTTACGTTTTTACGAGGGCGTGAAGTAGCCTCGTCATTCTGCGGATTATAGTTTCTTTTCATGAATTATTCTTTTTGAATGTATCTTCAGAGATTCTGGGATAACGTACACCTTGGCTGCCGTAGGGGTAGAGTTTTGCGAGTTGCCGGTTAGTATTCAGCATAGCCAGATTTTCATCTGCAAGGCATACTGGCCATTCATAGAAAATAAGTTTACACCCATTCTACTATTCAAATCTTATCGCCTTAGTTGGACGAATATTTGAAGTAATGTAGCTCGGAACGACCATGGTGAGCGTCGTAAGCAGCAACGTAACCAGATTGATGGCAACAATCCATAAAACAGAGATTTCAACGGGCGCTGCCTCTACATAATAGGTGGAAGGGTCCAGCTTTACGAACGCGAAGTATTTTTGGAGTAACACGATTCCAAGTCCAACGATATTACCCCATACAAGACCCCGAATCAATATGAAAGCGGCATACTCAATGAATATATGTCTGATGCACCTATTAGTGGCACCAAGGGCTTTCAACACACCGATAGTCGAAGTTCGTTCCAGAATGAGAATGAGCAAACCGCTGACCATCGTAAAGCCGGCGACTCCCATCATCAGAGCCAAAATCACCCAGACGTTCAGGTCAAGTAAGGAGAGCCATTGTGTAACGGCCGCCGTCCTGGGATTTTCCTTTACAGACAAAACCTCATAATTACCGCCATTTGCATCCCTGTAATCCTTTGACAAGAATTTCACCAACGGCTGGACTTTTTCTATGTCCTCAAATCTCCCAAGACGGACTTCTATGTCTGTCGCCTTATCAGAGGTCCAATTATTCAATTTATTAACCGCGGCACGGTCTGTCCATACGAAATGCTCATCAAATTGCATCAGACTGGTTTCGTAAATTCCAACGACCTTGAAACGACGCATGCGGATTTCGTTTGAGATGAAATAGGCAAAAATCTTGTCGCCGACCTTGATGTGAAGATTCTGTGCCTGTTTGCGGGAAATCAAGACCTCATTCGACGCATCTGTCTCAGAAAAACGGGGTTTGCGCCCTTCAACAATATGCCGCTCGATGAAGCCTGAGGCATATTTTTCGTTAACCCCTTTCAGCACGATTGTCTGAAAGGCATCATCCGTTTTAATGATTCCCATTTTCAGTGAAACGGGATCCACATGCGAGATGCCTTCGATTGACTTAACTTTGTCGAGATAATTCTGCGACACGGCAATCGGATGGTCTTCAGGAGAAGCAAACGAAGCCAGACTAAGGACTTCCATGTGTGCGGTGAAGCCGGAAAGTTTCGAACGCACTTCTGTCTGAAACCCTTTCACCACGCAAATGGAAATGATCATGACAGCCAAGCCGATGGCAACGCCTGCAGTCGCAATACGTAAAGCAAGTTTTGAAGCGCCGCGCTTGTCCTTTTTCTGGGTGCTTTTGTATAATTTCTTAGCAACGAATAAAGTGAAAGACATGTTTATCGGGTTTCAATGTGCCTGCCGCCAAAACCGACGACAGATGATGTTATATTACAACCTTTCCTTGAGGAAACAACAATTGCTGATATTAGACAACAATAAGCCACAAGCGAAAACGCTGCGAAAAACATTTGCAGCGTAAACACTTATGCCTTATTATAAGCAGACTCTTTTTAAACAATAGAACCTTGTCTCCAGAATTATATCCTGCCAATTATTTACTGAACACGTCCAGGGTATGCTTCCAGCGCCTTTTGAAGCACGAAGAGCGCCTTGTGCAAATCATCCTTATTAAGGACATAAGCAATTCGCACCTGATTGATGCCAGCATTGGGCGTAGTATAGAAGCCCGCAGCCGGAGCCATCATGACAGTCTGTCCTTCATATTCAAAATCCGTCAGACACCAAGCGCAGAATTTTTCAGCATTGTCAACGGGCAGTTTGGCCACCGTGTAGAAGGCCCCCATCGGGATTGGAGAGTAAACCCCAGGGATTCTGTTCAATCCATCAATAAGGCATTTTCTCCGCTCCACATACTCGTCATAAACTTCACGGCTATATTCCTCAGGCTCGTCAATTGACGCTTCTGCCACAAGCTGACCCAGCAACGGTGGGCTCAAGCGTGCCTGGCAAAATTTCATGACAGCGCTGCGCACCTCCTCATTCTTGGTAATCAAAGCACCGACACGGATACCGCATTCGCTATATCGCTTTGAAACAGAGTCAATGAGCACCACATTATTTTCAATTCCTTCCAAGTGGCAGGCTGAAATATAAGGAGAACCCGTATAGATAAATTCGCGATACACCTCGTCGGAGAACAGATATAGGTCATACTTCTTCACCAAGTCGCGGATTTGGTTCATTTCGCGCCGCGTGTACAAGTAGCCCGTCGGGTTATTGGGGTTGCAAATCAAAATGGCACGTGTATGCTCATTTATCAGCTCCTCAAACTTCTCGACCTTAGGCAACGAGAAGCCCTCTTCGATTGTCGTGGCAATTGTTTTGATTTTGGCACCAACAGAAATGGCAAACGCCATATAGTTGGCGTAAGCCGGCTCTGGAACTATGATTTCGTCACCTGGATTCAAACAGGAAAGGAAGGCAAACAACACGGCCTCAGAACCGCCAGAGGTGATGATGATGTCATCGGCCGTCAGATTGATGTCGTATTTTTTGTAATAGCCTGTCAGTTTTTCTCTATAACTTTTAAAGCCCTGGCTCGGACTATATTCCAACACCTTACGGTCAATATGACGCAAAACGTCCAATCCCTTTTGCGGGGTCGGGAGGTCGGGCTGTCCGATATTCAAGTGGTAAACGTGAACTCCGCGCTCTTTGGCAGCAGACGCAAGAGGAGCCAACTTCCTAATAGGGGATGCTGGCATATCAATGGCACGTTGCGATATATGTGGCATTCTTGTTCTCTATTTTTAAAGGTTTTAAAATAACAATTTAAACCCGCCAACAGGCAGGCCATCCGTTGTTTTGTTGAATCCAAACACAAACTTACAAAAAAACTTTGTATCATACCAGCCTGTCAAGCAAAAAAAGTTGAGGACGGGAAAACAGAAACAAAGGATCATTAATATTGCGAACTGCATGATTACAAGTTCACTTCATATTTCAGATAGGTATTTTTGCATTAATTAAACAGTGGAGATATTGACGCGGCACATTAGTCAATTATAAATAAATTCACTCCCCCGCGCATGAAGCACAAAGAGAGTGCATCATTTTGACACACTCTCTTTCCAAATAATATTTCTTCTGAAAAATATCCAAGACATCCTTGAAACACCAGATGCCATTTCTCACGGAAAAAGCCGAGCCTTCCAGAGAGCGCCCCGCACGATAATCGAATGGAAAATCAGAACTCGCTCGTGAAATGGAATTTGATATGCTTGAAGTCTTGCTGGGCCATTTGCAGAACATAGCCGCTATCGGCCAAGAAGACGTCTCTTCCGTCGCGGTCTTTTGCCATATACTGGTATTTGCGTTTCTTGAACGCCTCCAATTCTGCCTCGTCATCGCTCTCAATCCAGCATGCTTTATAGAGGCTGACTGGTTCCCAGCGGCATTTGGCGTTGTATTCATTCTCCAAGCGGTATTGGATGACTTCAAACTGCAGCTGACCAACGGTGCCGATCAACTTACGACCATTAAACTGGTTGACAAAGAGCTGGGCCACACCTTCATCCATCAGCTGTTCGATGCCTTTGTTCAACTGCTTGGTCTTCATCGGATCGGCATTCTCTATGTACTTGAACATTTCAGGTGAGAACGACGGCAAACCTCTGAAATGGAGTTGCTCGCCCTCTGTCAAGGTGTCGCCAATCTTGAAGACGCCGTTGTCCGGCAAGCCGACGATGTCGCCAGCCCACGCTTCGTCGATGGTGCTCTTTCTTTGCGCCATAAACTGGGTTGGTGAAGAAAAGCGAACAGTCTTCCCGTTGCGTACATGTAGATATGGTGCATTTCTCTGGAAACGTCCTGAGCAGACTTTGCAAAACGCGATACATGAACGGTGGTTGGGGTCGATGTTTGCTGTGATTTTGAAGATGAACCCCGTGAACTTGCTTTCATCGGGATTGACCAAACGCTCCTCAGCCTTAGTAGGGCGTGGAGCGGGCGCAATCTTCACGAAACAATCCAGCAATTCTTTGACACCGAAATTATTGAGGGCTGAACCAAAGAACACGGGAGCAATTTCAGCAGAGAGATAGTCATTGACATTGAATTCCGGATAAACGCCGTCAACCAATTCCAGGTCATCGCGCAAACGGGCGGCATCTGTTTCGCCCACGTGCGCCTCCAACTCTTCGCTGTTGATATCAACAGCCACCTTCTCCGTCACCTTCTGCTTGTCAGCCGCAAAGAGGTTCAGTTGCTTTTCGAAGATGTTATACACGCCTTTGAAGCGTGCACCCTGGTTGATGGGCCAAGAAAGCGGACGCACCTTAATTTGAAGTTCCTCTTCCAGTTCATCCAACAAGTCGAACGGGTCTTTACCCTCGCGATCCATTTTGTTGATGAAAATAATCACAGGGGTCTTACGCATACGGCAAACCGTCATCAGTTTCCGCGTCTGGGCTTCAACGCCTTTTGCCGAATCGACAACAATGATGGCAGAGTCCACCGCGGTCAGCGTGCGGAAAGTGTCTTCAGCAAAATCTTGGTGTCCCGGGGTGTCCAGGATATTGACTTTGTATCCATCGTAGTCAAACTCCATGACTGAAGTCGTTACCGAAATGCCACGTTGTTTTTCAATTTCCATCCAGTCGCTGGTGGCCGTCTTCTTGATCTTGTTGTTCTTAACGGCACCTGCCACCTGAATCTGCCCACCAAACAGCAAAAGTTTTTCGGTGAGCGTTGTCTTACCCGCGTCAGGGTGAGAGATGATAGCAAAAGTTCGTCTACGTTCTATTTCTTGATTCATCAGAGAATGAGATTATTGTTTCTATTAAATTTCTTCGATATGCCTGGCACTCCGTATTGATAATGTGCCATTTATAGGTGACATCCACAAATATATTGTATCCATGCAGGAAATACATTCAAAGCAGTTTGGCCTTACGCATTATTCCATCCACCACCCTATGCGTTATCCATGCAGCAACAACAGTTGCGACAAGCAACAGCAGATTGGAGGCTAAGGGAGAAATACCCAATTGCCGGCTCACCAACGGCACATAGCTGTACGTAACAGCTATCAATAGATAGGCTTCGAGCGTGCAACCGCCCAGGTGCTTCAAGACATTCAGTATCTGGGTTCCGATGCTTGTGGCCCTCATCTTCTGGAACATCCAGACACAGGCAATGAGAAAGCCAGGGATTATCAGCACGTAAGACCAATAGAGCAAGCCCGTGTTCCTCATTGTTCTGAAGCCCCAGGCATTCAGCGCCAAATTCAAGAGCAAGAGGCCGACAAGGGCCACCGACACCAAGAGCCATTTTTCTTTACGCTTCACCGTTTCCGATGTCTCTTTTTCTGTCTCCAGCCAATGAGCGCCATACACTCCTAAGAAGAATATCGCAACTCTCGCCGCTGGGAGGATAAAACGGTTCTGCCCTCCGGGATAAACCACTTGATAACGATACACGTACATCCCCGTTAACAGCAAGCCAACCCCAACACCAAACAACGTGGCGATTTTTGGATGCTTGCGAAACAAACGGAAAAACCACGGGAACACGGCATAGAGCACAACTATCAACGACACAAACCAGCCAAAGGAGTATTTGTTGGTCGACTGAAACCAAAACGCCAAGGTGCTTCCTCCCCATAACACATTTGGCCAATGCAATTTGTCGATAAGCCAAAAAGTGAGCAGCATGACCACCCAAAATGAGGGAAAAATACGCTTAAAACGCTTGGAATAAAACCGCAGAGGATTGTCGGACTTCATCCCTGAATAATACAGTCCAAAACCCGACAAGAATAGGAACACGTCTACCCCACCCTGACACAACAGAGCGACGCGGTCTAAAGCGTAAACGCCAAACGATGCCTTTAAATGCGTCAGCAGGATGGCAAACATACTGATGGCCATCAATTCTGCCCTATATTCAGAAATACCATTTTGGCGCATAGCTATACTGATTTAAAGCAATGGTGAAAGAATAAGCCGATCAATTTTGACAGAGCATAGGAACAGATTTCCTAACTCCTCAAATCGTTTTTCCCCATTACAAAACTCTGACCCTCTACTTACCAACAACCAATTAAACGAAATCAAGCAACCGCCCGACACCATATGGCCGTCAGTCTTTTTCAAGCAAGGAAATGCACGCCTCCAAGGAATCTTCCCACCAAGGAATGTCAATACCGAAGGTCAACTTTATCTTGGTCTTGTCCAACACCGAATAGTGGGGGCGCTTGGCAGGTGTGGGATATTCTTCTGTATGCAGAGGCTTAACGTGGCACTGCGTTATACCAGCAATTCGGTGTATGGCTCTTGTAAAATCAAACCAAGAGCAAACGCCTTCGTTGGTGAAATGATAAACGCCTGGAACAATTCCCTTGTCAACTGCCGCCATGATGGCGCACGCCAAATCACGCGCATACGTCGGACTGCCAATTTGGTCGAAGATGACACCGAGGTTATCGCGTTCCCTGCCCAAGCGGATCATGGTCTTCACGAAATTATTGCCAAAAGTGGAATACAGCCATGCCGTGCGAACGACCATAGCTTTCCCACACGTCTCCATCACAGCTTTTTCGCCCGCCAGTTTCGTGCGTCCATACACCGTCTGCGGATTAGTCGCATCCGTTTCAACATACGGGAGGTGTCCATTACCGTCAAAAACATAATCCGTTGAAACCTGAACCATTTCGCCGCCCACCTTAGCCATAGCAGCGGCCAGATAGCCAGGCGCTTTATGATTCAGCAAATCGCACAACGCTTCTTCGCTCTCTGCTTTATCCACCGCAGTGAATGCCGCACAATTTATGATGGTTGTGATTTTGTTGGCCTCCACAAAAGCTATCACCTGCTCCTCGTTCGTAATATCCAGCTCTTCTCTGTCTGTAAAAAAGAAATGGAAATGGGGATACTCAGAAGCAAGCAACTGAATTTCATTACCCAGTTGTCCGCGACATCCTGTAATAAGAATTTCTTTCATGATTGAATTATGATTATAAGTAGGCAGTCAAAAATAAATGCTTTACGCATACCTACCATATTAAAAACGTATTAAATCCTTTTCTGTCTCTGACAAAAAAAGAACGGCAAACCTTCCTCGCCATTCCTTACTCAAAAACCAATGGTTCTTTCTTGTCCTTGAAGTAATAATCCGACAACTGCCCGAGAAACACAGATATATCCTTTACGGCAGCATTGGTCTTGTCTGAAACACTCTGGCGCTTCAATCTCAAGAGCATCACGCCATACAGAGCATCCAGGCAGATCTGCAACTCGCTTTCACCATTATCAACCCCTCGGCCGCGCAATTCAACGACATAGGGAAGCACTTTATAATACATCTGGTGGTAATAGGGAAACCTTGCCGAAGCCATCAACTGCTTATGAAGGTCTTCCAACTGAAGCAGAACGTTTTTGGAAATCTGAAGATGCCCCACCTTCATTACGCCCTCAGAATGCATCATTTCACACAGATTCCGATACCATTCCTCTGTCTGTTTCTTGAGGTCGTCCGACAACTTAAACTGCGGAAGATACTTGTCTCTCACGCTTTCAAAATCGCAATTGAAAGCCCTCAGAATGTCTTCAACCTGCCATAAATACAACAGATATTCAACCCTATTCTTTTCACGAAGTTGATTTGCAATAACCATACTGGCGACTATGTATAATGTAGATACAATGTAAAATGGATGCCGTGAAGTGCTTTCCAGCGAATTTATGCTCGTCGACACGGATTCTGAAATGTCTGACACCGTCAATGCGAACCGTCGGGACCAATGATTGATACTCCGAAAATCGTCAGCAGCGTATAAATCACGGCGAAGGAAATCACAATCACACCGATTGTGCGGTTGAGGTTCCTGATACCCTTTTCTCCGAAATGGTTGCTCATTTTGTTGATGACGTACGTTAGCCCCAACCACCACAAAAGCGCACCTCCCATGATGGCAGCATAACCAGCCACCACATTGACGAATTTGTCAGCACCAGCGAAGGGGGCCATCATGTTAAACAAGGCGAGGAACAAAAAAATGATTGCTGGGTTACACAACGTGATGAAAAACGACGTGAGAAAATTCCGGAAAAGCGAACCCTTATTCTTGGATTCTGGGTGAACGTCCACGCGCGGACCTGTGCGGAACATATAAGCTCCGAAAGCCAAGAGCATGGCGCAACCAACGAGCTTCACCCAAAAGACATTGGCAGGAGAGGTCAACGGCGACACCAACGACAGGCCGTAGCCGGTTAGCAACGCATAAAAAACGTCGCTCAACGCAGCGCCAGCGCCTGTCACCACACCATACGCACGCCCTTTCTTAATCGTGCGACGAATGCATAAAATACCAACAGGCCCCATCGGTGCCGATGCGACAATTCCAATAACAATTCCCTTGATTATATATATAAGTATATCTACGACATTTTCCATTTGACTGCAAAATTCGCTTTTTTTTATGAGAGAGAAAAATTTTAAGACGGTTTTGTATGGCGGCCCCTGCTTTTCTTACTTGTTTTCCCGTGTATTGCCCACATATCCCTGCACCTGTTTCCGAAAAACAGGAAGACACTTTCCCGCATGTTGCAGCCGAAGAAGCCAAGCAATGCCATCGTGCCTCAAAAAAAAGACACGGCTGCAAGACATAAAGAAAACCCGCATATCCTCACACAAGCGGAATTTCCGTTTAGCAATCCCATACAATGGCATAACTAAAAAGGAAAAGCAGTAGCGCGATGCAACAAGACGCCGCATCCAAACACTACTGCCTTTCACATGTTAACCAAACATCATTTTTATCCTTTGCTGTAATAGCTGTTTCCGTAACCGTAGCCATAGCCGTAACCATAGCCGTAGCGATAGTTGCCATACTTGCCACTGACATATTTCGTACCGTTGAGGAGCAATGTCAGATTGTTGAATTTCTTTTCTTTATACAACTCTGAGACGTGACCCAATGCCCGTCTGTCCATCAAACCAGCACGCACAACGAAAATCGTCACGTCGGCATATTCCTTGATAATGGAAGCGTCTGCCACAATTTCAATCGGCGGACAATCCAGGAAAATGAAATCATATTCCTGACGGAGCTTTTCAATCAGCGTCTTCATATCGCCCATCTGCAAGAGTTCCGCAGGGTTGGGAGGAATCACGCCAACAGGAATCAAGTCAACGCCTTCGGCGATGCCGTCCTTAACGATGAGCGAATCAATATCGGTTTCCTGGCCGCCCAAATAAGACGACAATCCAACAGGCGAACGACGTGCCACCATGTGACTGAGCGAGGCGTGGCGCAAGTCCATATCAATGGTGATAACGCGCTTGCCGCGCAACGCAATGGCTTTTGCCAAATTGGGCGTAATGAAGCTCTTGCCTGAAGCAGGGTTAAACGAGGTGAACATAACCACGTTACCCGCATTATGATTCTTGATGAAATAATCGAGATTGGTTCGCACAATACGCAACGACTCGTTGATCAAGTCGCGACTGTCAGCCTTGACAACGACCTCTCTCTTGACAGGACTCCGTCGGCTCCACCAATGCTTTCTGATGGAAATGTCGGGCACTTCGCCCACCAAAGGAACGCCCAGACCATCCAAATCCTTGCGTCCACGAACTATATGATTCATCGTGTCGCGCAGGAACAAGAGTCCACCGGGCACCACCAGTCCGAGAACAAAGGCCATCAGCATGATCATGTTCTTCTTGGGTGCCGCAGGTATGCGCGAAGCCGTTGGCGGCTGGATGATACTGGTGTTCCACGCCGTGTATGTGCGCGACAGTTCGTTTTCTTCACGCTTCTGGAGCAGGAAGATATACAAAGCCTCCTTCACTGTCTGCTGGCGCTGAACAGAGGCCAACACCTTCGCCTGGCGCGGATTTGAGGCAATCTGCGCATTGATTTGCTCGTCGGAAGCGCGGACATTGTCAATCTGCTTCTGAATCTGCGTCACATAATTGTCAAGCGAACGAACAATGGCCATTTTCTGGGAAGACAAACGGCGGTCGATATCCTTGACCACAGGAGCGTTGACACTTGAATTTTCAACATAGCTGATACGGTCCAGCATCAGTTTGTTGTATTCGGCAACCAGGCTCTCAACGCCGCCGGCCGAAATGCCCACGTTCGATGGCAGCAACTGGTCGTCCTTGCTCTTGTCGTCCAGACGCTCGCGCAAGAACTTAGCCATGCTCAGCTGGTTGTGAAGCTTCAGCAACTCATCAAAATTCTTGCCGCTCTGCTGCATATCCTTGGCCAAAGAAGCCTGAATATCTGGAAGGAGATTGGCGCTCTTGTAGTCAGAGATTTTCTCATCAACATTCTCCAGTTCCTTTGTCAGATTCGTCAGGCGCTCTTCGATAAATTCAGACGTGCTCTCCGCCATGCGGTTCTTGTCTTTCACCCACTTTTCGTTATACACGTCAATCAACGTGAGCAACACGTCCTTAGCGCGGTCGGGACTCTCGTCAGAAATGCTCAAGTCCAAAACAGAGGCTTCCTTGTCGCTCAGCGCCACATTAAGGCGTGCCGCATAAGCATTGCCAACCGCCGTAATGGGGTATTTGTTGACATATATCTTCTTGCCGATAAAACTGTCGTCCCAAGCAGGACTCAGCGAAACCCTCAGTCCGCCAACTGGGGTTTTCACGCGCTGCCCCACGTTCACCAGCAGTTTCTTGCCACCAGCAACCTTCTCGCCCATCATCACGAACGAGGAAATTTCCACCTTCGAACGGCTCAACGGCGTCAGCTCGAAAGCAAACGAGTTATCATCGCCCAAGGGCATTGACATATCGAGCACAATGGGCGCATCGTTATACAAGGGATGCCTGTGGAGGCCCTGCTCAACATCCATCTGCAAATCCAGATGCAGGCGCTTTGCTGTTTCCTGCATCATGATAGGCGCACTGATTGTCAGAATTTCGTTTTTGATATTGGTATTCGATTTAATCAGACTCAAATCGCTGAAATCCTGTATAGAGGTCGATGCGCCCTTGCTGTTCTTGTCATCTCTAATGAGCAACTGGGTACTGGTCGTATAGATAGGCGTCGTACTCATTATATAGTAGACAGCTATCACCATCGCAACGACAACCGATGCGACAAACCAATACCAATGAGAAAGGAACATAAATCCATAGTCGGCCAAGTTCAAGCCTTCTTCTTCCTTTTTCTCCAATTCCATTTCTTTTGTCATACCATTAACCATTAAAGGGTTAGTTATTTTTTGCAGATAAAACTCATAAAAAAAAGACGGGCATCCAGAAGCCGTTCAAAGCCTCGTTATTCTCATGATAATCCCAGCTCTCCTCTGAGGAGCGCCCCTGCTGGTATCAAGCGGCTCCAGGCATTCAGCAATCCAAATTGATTCCCAGGCACATACCCAGTGCAAAATTGTGTTTCCCAAAATGCCAAAAATAAACAAGTGACAACATCCCATTTGCATACCCGCAACATCCCGCAGCACGCAACAGACAACTCATCACATCATTTTTCAAAAACACCTCTTAAATAATTGGCAAAGATATTAATATTTTTCCACAATACGATTTTTTCACCTATAAATAATCGTGCCCCCCTATTTTTTATGCCCCATCCCATCATTTCCGTCCCGAAGGACCCCACAATTGCTGCTTGTGGACAACGAAATTGCCATAAGCAGCGCTGCTTCAAGAAGCAGGAGATTGGGCGAACATGGGGGCAGACGCAGACGAACATGGGGGCAGATGCGAATGCACATGGGGGCAGATGCGAATGCGCATGGGAGCAGATGCGAATGCACACTGCCCCGCGTTCGCTGACAAGTATAGGTTCCAGATTTCCGAATCAACAAGTATTTGGGCATGATACCCACATAGCCATTGGAAGACAAACTATTGAGAAATAGGTTATTTGCATTTTTCACAGCAATAAGATTGACTCCCGACAAACCAACCTTCGCCTTCTCCCTGCAAATGTAGAAAGAAAACGAAGGGGGTGTCCAGAGAATCCAGACACCCCCTTTATATAAAGTCTGTTATCAAAGTTCGTTGCGGACAATGCGGCCCATCTGCATCACAAAGGTGAGTTGCAGATTGTTGTCGAACATGATGATGTCGGCATCTTTTCCGTTTTCCAATGAGCCTTTACGGTTGAAGATTCCCATAATCTTGGCTGGCGTTTCGCTCGCCATGCGGCAAGCATCTTCCATCGGTATGCCGGCCTGCTCGACGCAGGTGCGAATCAAGCGGTCCATGGTGGCGATGCTTCCAGCCAGGGCTGAACGATCGGCGAGTTTGCAGACACCGTCTTCAAGGATGACGCGGGGATCGAATGCCGTGTTGTCCTTGCTGGCAGAACAGCCAAGGGCGTCGGTGATGAGGGCGGTTTTCTCTACGCCCTTAATCTGCCAGATCATGCGCAGCATGACGGGCGGCACATGGATGCCGTCGGCGATCATTTCAACGGTCATGTTCTCTTCGGCAAAGATGCTCTCCACGGTTCCGGCCGTCTTAAATTCGCGGGTTTTGTAGACCACGGGCATGGCGTTGTAGAAATGAGTGGCGTGTGTCATGCCTGCCTCATTGGCGGCATGAACGTCTTCGTATTTCGCACGCGTGTGTGCAATGGCGGGCAAAACGCCAGCTTGGCGGCAGGCTTTGACGAAATCGACGCTGCCGGGCAGTTCGGGAGCTTCGTCCCAGCGCTTCAGGCATTTCTTGCCTTTTTCGAGCAGTGGCACGTATTCTTCTGGCACGGGGGCTTTTATCCATTCGGGGATTTGTGCGCCAGCCTGTGCGGGATTGAAGTACGGACCTTCCAAGTGCAAGCCCATCACGGGAGAATCGGGCTCGTCCATCAGCTTGTCGCAGGTTTCCATGGCTTTCTCTATCATGGGCACCGTCGAAGAAGAGAGCGTCGGGAAGATGGCGGTCGTTCCGTTTTGCATGTGTGCGTCGACAGCCACGCGGAAGGCTTCTTCCGTGCCTTCCATGAAGTCGCGTCCGCCGCCGCCATGAATGTGCATCTCAATGCCGCCGGGCACAACGTAACCGCCCTTGGCGTCAATGCGTTCAGCGCCCTCAACGGGGAGTGTGCTATTAAGAACTGACAGGATCTTGTTTCCCTCGACAACAACGGAGCCGTCGGTCAGCCATCCCTGAGGGGTCAGGATGCGACCATTAACTATTTGTTTCATCTTGAAAATATGTTTTAAACGTTTTTCTGTTTTTCCTTGGATGAACCGGATTTGAGGCCGATTGCATTATTTGGCAAATGTAGCATTTTTTTCTTGATGTTCACCCCTTCCTGAGGTATTTTCTTTTCAAAGGAGGGGCTAACGCCAGATAAGTAATGGTGAGTAGTTAAGTAGGTGTTCAGAATTAGTTTAATATTGCCTTTCACCATTACTAAATGCCCTAACGACCTGGAGAGAGGGGAACGAAGTCACCACTTGTTTATCGCACAGCAAGCGGTGCGTCCCCGGCTTTTTTCATAAAACGGACGTAGGCGGCGACGACCATGGCGCCTGTCAGCACCCAGGAGAGCGGATAGACCAGCATGAGCCGATGGAAGCCAGGCCAAACGGGGCAGACGGCGAAGACCCACACCATGCGGAGCAGGCAGGTGCCGACAACCGTGAGAAGGGCGGGAAGGAGCGAACGCCCCATTCCGCGCAGGGCGGAAGCGGAAATTTCGTAGCTACAGGCCAACCACTGGAAGGCCAAGACGAGGTGCATGCGTGTCACGCCATAGGGAATGATGGCCTCTGAGGAAGAGAAGATGCGAAGGAAGAAGGGGGAGAAGCAGGCGAAGATTCCGTTCATCATCCCGCAAAATATTACACTGGCAATCATGCATATCCAAAAGACGCGGCGCACGCGCTGCATGAGTCCGGCACCGTAGTTTTGCGCGATGAAGCTGATGGCGGCACCGTTGAAGGCTTGGATGATGAAATAGCAATAATATTCGAAGTTGAGGGCGGCGGAGCTGCCGGCAACGGCATCGGCGCCAAAGGTGTTGATTTGCGACTGCACGACGACGTTCGACACAGAAAAGACCATGCCCTGGAGCCCAGCTGGCACGCCTATTTTGAGCATGCGCAGGAGTTCGCGACGGTCAACGTGTAAATCATGAAAATCAAGACGGAAGGGGACTTCTTCGCGGCGCAACAGGCGCACCATGAGGAAGGCGCTGAGGGCGTTGGCAATGGAAGTTGAAATGGCCACGCCTTCTACGCCCATGTGGAAAACGAGGACGAAAAGGAGGTTGAGCAGGGTGTTGGCGATGCCGGCCACAAAGAGGATGTAGAGGGGGCGGCGGGTGTCGCCCTTGCTGCGCAGGATGGCGGCACCAAAGACGTAGATCATGAAGAACGGCATGCCGAGAAAATAGATGCGCAGATAGAGAATGGCCATATCGAGAACTTCGGGGGGCGTGGACATGGCGCTCAGGATGGGGCGTGCCAGGGAGGTGCCAAGCACCATGAGGGCAAAGCCGCTCACAAGGGCCACAACGGCCACCGTTGACACGGCATGGCGGATACGCGTGTGGTCGCGCTGGCCGATAAGCGTGGAAATGACGGCATTGGCGCCCATGGAAATGCCCATGAAGAGGTTGATGAGCAGACCGATGACGGGGGCATTGCTGCCGACTGCCGCGAGCGCATTGCTGCCGACGAAATGACCGACGACGGCGATGTCGACTGAATTGAAAAGCTGTTCCAAAAGACTGCTGGCGGCCAACGGAAGGCTGAACCAGAGGATTTTCAGCAACAAGGGGCCATGCAGCATGTCAACGCCCGACATGGCGGATTCGGATGTTTTTTCTGACATTTGGTTGGAGAGATGGGCTTGCCCATTTTTTTAGTAGGTGTTCAAAATTAGTTTACTATAAAATAATTTTGAACACCTACTTACAAACAATCATTTTTAGAACTCGAGGCTCAGGCGCAGATTAAGGAGCAATCCTGTCAAGTAATTGGGCACGGCATATTGCGTATTGCTGATATCTGTCACCCAATAGTAGCTATTGACGTTGCTGATGCCCCAGAGGTTGAAGGCGTCAAGACCGAGCCAGGCGTTTTTGACGTTTCTCCATGCTCTTCTGCGCTGCTTGGGGTTGTCGCCTCCGCAAAGGCGATAGCTCATTCCGAGGTCAATGCGCTTATAGGCCGGTGCACGGAAGGTGAAGTTTTCCTTCGAGGAATGGGGCGCCCCAAAGGGCAGCCCGTCGGCCAGAGCTGCCTTCAGTGTCACGCGCCAGCGGTCGGTGCCGGGGAAATAGTCAGTAAAGAAAAGGGAAAGGGCATACCGCTGGTCGGTTGGACGTGGCACCCACAGGTCCCCGATTTTCTCTTTGGTGCGCATCAGGGAGAGGGTGACCCAGGAATCTGTTCCCGTGACGAACTCGCCAAAGAGCTTGAAGTCGACTCCGGCCGCATAGCCCTTGGAGGAGTTGCCACCGGCATACACGATGCGCATATTGTCGATCGTGTTGGGGATGAGGTTGGAGAGCGCCTTATAGTAAGCCTCTGCCGTGAAACGGAAGGGGCGGTTGTTCATACGGAACGTGTAGTCGCCTCCGATGACGAAATGGACGGAGCGCTGCGAGCGAATGTCTTTGAGAAGGGTGACGGTGGAAAGCCCAGCACGGATGACAGTGTCGCGCAATTCCTTGTAGAAGGGGGCTTGATAATAGTAGCCTGTTGCGAGGCGGAAGGTCCACCGGTCGTTGAAGGCGGGCAACAAGCCCAAGGAAAGGCGCGGCGAAAGAAGCGTCTCTTTGTTCCAGTCCCAATGGGAAAGGCGCAAACCGTAATTGAGGTTGAAGAGCCCTATATCCGACTTGATGCGCCACGTGTCTTGCAGGTAGGCTTCAAGGCGGTTGGTGGTGATTTCGTTTTTCGAGCGTTCGCTGTAAATGAGCATCAGGCGGTCGGGTTCTGTCGGGAGGGAATGTCCCATAGAATCGCGCATTTCCCACTGACTCGCATTCTCGCGTATGTGTTCGCGCTTATAGTCGAATCCCAGTTGCAACGTGTGGGCCGTGAAGCGGGTTCTGAAACGCAGTCCAACGTCAGACACCCGCGCCTGCAAGCGGTTGCGGGCGTGCTCCATGTAGGTGCCGACACCCAACTGCGCATTAGACTGCGACTCATTCAGCCAATATTCCCCTTGAATGTCATAGTTTTCCTGTTCGTGGGTGGTGAAGGCAGAATATTGCAAGGCCAGGAAGGTGTTGGCATTGAAATGGCGCGTCAGGGAGAAGGCGGCGAAATAGGTGCGGAAGAAATCTTTTTCCTGTCCGTCGAAATAGACACGGAAATTCTTGGCTTCGTTCATGGTGCCGAACTTTGTTTCGCGCTCTTCTGGCACGAAACGGTAGTTGTTGTCGGAAATATTTCCCAAGGCATCAAAGCTCCAATGTTTGTTGGGACGCCAAGAGAGAAAGGCCTGATAGTCGAGATATTTAGGGCGATATTCTCCCTTGGTGTCGAGGGTGCCCAGGAGATAGCCCGTCGTTTTGTATCGCACGGACGTCATGAGGCTCACGCGCTTGTTTCCCCACCCCACATAGGCGCCGGCTCCGAGGAAGGAGGCTGTGGCTGTGGCTTCGAATTTTTCGGGACGCTTATAGGTGATGTCAAGAACGGAGGACATGCGATTGCCATATCTGGCCTCAAAACCACCGGAAGAGAAGGCGATGCCCTCGACCATATCGGAATTGATGATGGAGAGACCCTCTTGCTGGCCAGAACGCACAAGCATGGGGCGATAGACCTCTACACCGTTGATGTAGACGCAGTTTTCATCGAAGGAACCGCCGCGCACGTTGTATTGCGAAGAGAGTTCGTTGTGGGTGGAGACACCGGCCTGCGTGGCAATGATTTCCTCCACGGCATTGCCTGTTGTTGATGGCATGCGATGGGCATCTACGGGCCTGATTTTCTGCGTTGTTCCGGTTTGGATGCCTTGCCCCGTGACAACGGCTTCGCCAAAGGTGGTGGCACCATATTGCGGCAACATGACGTCAAGGCGTACAGAATCGCCACTGGCGACGACTTGCCGGCGGCGCGTTTCATAACCAATCATGGAGAACACAACCGTCAACGAATCGCCGACATTGGCATGGAGAGCATAGTGGCCTTTTAGGTTGGTGACCGTCAGATTGGAAGTGCCTTGTATGCGGACGGAGGCCAATTCGATGGCGCTACCCTTTTCGTCGCGTACATTGCCGAAAATCCTGCACCGTTTTTGCGCGGAAACGCTGACGGCGAAGAGAAAGAGCAGAAGCAGCAACGGCTTGAATTTGTATCTGAACTTTAATGGCATATATATATAAAGTGTATGGGAGGGGAAGGGAAGATATACTGTTTTATAACACCTGCTTACATTATACATTACCCCTCCCCGTCCTTGCGACATCAGGGCTTTGAAACTGCGGGAGGTCGACCATGCGCTGCAAGACGCCTTCGAGATAAGGATAGCTGATGCAGACGCCATCGAGCAACTGGCGACGCAGATTCTGGATGGCTGGGGGAATGCTGTTGAGAAAATAGGTCTTGCGCTCAAAATAGCCTCGCAGTCCGTAGGTGCCCAACACCTGCAAGATGCGGAAGAGAACAAAGAGATGGAGCTTGGAGCGGAAAGCATCTTCGTCAAACGAACAGATTTGATGCAGTTCTGCGAGGTATTCTCCAATCATGGTTTCTCTGAGCATTTGCGGATAACGCGCAGAAGCCTGCCAAAGGAAGGAGGCGAGGTCGTACTGCAATGGCCCTATCTGTCCGCCTTGGAAATCTATGAAACAAGGTGAAGCGTCTGCCTGCCGCAGCATGACATTGCGGGCTTGGAAATCACGATAGAGAAAGGTCTTGATGGGCTGCCCCGCATAGTCGGCGGGCATACCAGCCACGCAGACGAGGTCGCTGGCGAAGCGGTCGAAATCCGTCTGCAAGGCGACTTCATTAAAGGCCAAATCGGTGGTTTTCAGAAAGCAATACTTGAAATAGTTCAAATCGAACATGGCTGCCTGCTCGTTGAACACGTTGGGCGAGAGGAGGCATTGCTCGTCGAGCCCTTCGGCACCCTCAACCTGAAGATGCGGCAGGAGGCGGATGACGCTGGAGACAAGGGCTGTTTCATGCTCTGAATAGCTGCCTCCAGAATCGCGCCCCGTTTTAAGCGCGTCGTAAAGCGATTGGCGTCCGAGGTCGGTTTGAAGATAACAACTGCCGTCGTCGCTAACGGCCAATATTTCTGGCACGGGCAGATGGCGCTCCGAAAAATGTCCGCTCAAATAGATGAAGCAGCGGTTTTCTTCAACGTCGTGGTTGACAACGCCAATCACGCTGCCTCCTCCGAGACTTGTCAGCCGGAAGTAATGGCGGTTGCTCCCTGATTTAGGGATCTGCTCCATGTCGGCAGGTTCGTGCCCACACCACGTTTTATATAATTGTATCAATCTCTGCATATCTGGTAAGTAGATGTTGTCTTGGCTTGCAAAACGCTTCCCCAAGCAAGGCTGCAGCGCCTACTGCATTTTTGCTACATTGGCCAAATGAACCGCTACCAAAGCGGCCGTTTCTGTGCGCAGACGGCTCTTGCCCAAGGATATGGGCTTGAAGCCTGCCTTGAAAGCCATTTCCACTTCCTCCGGCGCAAAGTCGCCCTCTGGCCCGATGAGAATCTGCACGTCTTTGTCGGGGTCTATTGCCTGCGGGAGAAAGACGGTGTGGCGTGCCTCGCTCTGCATAAACGCCGCGTCGTTCATCGAATCGCCGTCGTCCATATCATAACAATGGGCGATGAAGCGTTGCCCGCTAAAGGGCTGTTTGAGAAACTGCACAAAGGGGCACATCTCATCGACAAGGGGCTTCCATGCTTTATGGCTCTGCTTCATGGCAGAGATGACGATGCGCTCAATGCGCTCCGTTTTGACAACGCGGCGCTCGGAGTTTTTGCAATCGATGAAGGAGATGCGGTCCATTCCAATTTCGGTGGCTTTTTCCGCCAGCCACTCCATGCGGTCCATATTTTTGGTGGGGGCAACAACGAGATGGATTTGCCCCTTCCAGGATTTCGTGTCGCGGTGTTCGCGGTCGACTTGCAGCAGGCAGTTGGAACGCGAAGCCATCGTGATGGTGCAGTCGTAGAAATTCCCGACGCCATCAGTGACGCGCAACTCGTCGCCTTCTTTCATGCGCAACACGCGTACGGCATGATTGGAATCGTCAGACGGCAAAGCCGCTGAAAGGGGAAAATCGGGCGCATAAAAAAGATGATATTCTTTCATTGTCGTTTGGGTTCTTAGTGGTAGTGATCACGCAGAAAATCAACGGTTGAGGATGAACTTGAGGCTCACGCCAAAATCCTGTGTCGTTGTCGGATAGGATGAGGATGTCAAGAGCGGACGATTCATCTGCCGGTCATAGTAGGCCGTCAGCGTGAGATAGCGGCTCAGGGCGTAATCGGCAGAAAACGACACCTGAACGGCTTTGTTTCCGCTCGTGGCCTGTGACAGCACCGTGAGGATGTCGCGACAAATGGCACTCTGATTTCTGAACGAAATGTCGAAGCGCAAATTCAGATCGTTGGAGAAACCGCGACTGCTGGACGTCTGTTCGTTTTGCTGATTGCTTGAACGGTTGCCGCGGCGGCGCGACTTCACGGTTTTCTTCGGCGCGAACAATTTCGCACCAGAAATCTTATAGCCAGCACCGATGACAAAGTCGTTGGAGCGCGTTTCGGTGAGCTGCTGAGAAGTCATACTGAGGTTCAGCACGCGCGTCTTCCTGTATTCCACCTTGGTGGAGATATTGTTGTTGAACGTCATGTCGACACCAATCAGTGGCGAGAAGCTCTCGTTGATGCTGACGGTTGAGATGTCGAACTTGCTGCTCGGCGTTGGCATGCCGGTTGAGACGTCGCTGATGAAGCCGAGTCCGCCCATATATTCTTGGAAGGAGGTGAAGGTGTTGTACGATCCTACAGAATATACGCTCTTATAGGCATGCGTGATGGTGAAGGCACGGAAGAGACGACGCATGCGTTTCAGCTTGGCCAGACCGTTGTAGTTGACAGTCCAGTTGGGCAACAGTTTGGAGAGGCTCGGGAAGATGTCGAGCGAAGTGCCGCCAGAGGCATAGGCGTTGAGGAACGCAGGAATCATAACGTCGGCCGAGTATTTGCCAACTGTTCCGTTGGCGGGGTCGAAGGGTTTGCCCGCCAAAGCGGAGCCTGCAGGATAAACGGCACCAGCATACTGCGCTTCAACCCGCTGCTGATAGGAATCGAGCGAGTTGACGAAACGTTGAAATGTTTTGCTCCGATAACCATTGTTGACAGAACCACCCTTCTCGAAAGCCGAGCGGATGGATATCGTTGTCATGGTGAAAGAGCCGGTCTCGGTTGTCGGCATACCAGAGAACATGTATTGGATGCTGCGCGTCTTGTTGGTGTTGCGCGACGCATTCAAGTCGATCTTCAAATTCGAAATCGGCTCCAGGGTGGCGCGGATTTGGAAATCCTCATTGAGATTGGTGGTGGCCGGCGTCACTATGCTGTCGGCCGTATTAAGCCAGCCGTTAGACATGGCTTTCTGGATATAGCTGTCGCCTGTGAATCCAAAAGCGAAATCGAGTCCTGGCTGCAATCCTCCGCCACTGTGCTGACCGAAATAATCACCGACACGCGGCATGAAGCCTGGCAGGGTCATGTTGTAGCGGTTGGTGTAAGACACGTTGACACTGCGCACCATCATGAGCATTCTCGTTCCGAATTGCAGCGCCTTATACCAACGCTGGTCTTCCGTGTTGCGGCGAGATGTGACGGTGAGTTTCAGATGTGTGGTATCGCGCGAAGAAATCTCAATTTTATTATTGTCTAAAACTTTATATTTCAACGCATAGCGTGAGCCATCCTGACGTATGGCCACGACCCGCAGACGCTTCGACTTCTGCCCATGTTGCACGACAAGCGTGGTGTCTTGCTTGAGCTGTATTTCCTTTACGAACTTCTTGGGCACCGTTGGCTTCACCGTGGAGAAACTTGAAGCGAATTTGCGATTCACCTTCTTCAGGAACGGCACATGGTTGTAGAGCGTCTCAAACTTCATGCGCACATTGGCAGAAGTGGTTCTCGAATTAGCTATGGTTCCTGCCATCTGTGTGCCGTCGTCCAGGTCAGCTCCGCGTTCCCAATTATAGGTGGCGGCGTATTTCACGTCAGAGGTCACCCAATCGAAAACCGGCAATTTGTTAATTGGCAACTGCCATGAGGCATCGAAACTCTGCTGATAGTTGAGCGGAGTTCCCATATTGCGGATGCTGCTCCAGACAGAGTCTTTCCACGCCGTATAGCGGTCGGGATACAAATCTTTGTTGATAGCCGTGTAGGGCTGCTCAATCTCAGCGTTCGTGCCAGAAGAGAAATTGGCATGCAGGCTCTTTGTCAGGTCCCAACGGAGTGTGAAACTTCTGTTCCATAAGAAATCGCTCGACCACGTCAATGGCAACGTCGTATTGTCGAGGTTTTCCATATCGCGCTCCTGCAATTCGAAATAGTTGCGCGTGATGTCGGAATTGAAGCCGATGTTCTGAGGCAGATAGTTGAAATTCAATTCCTTTACAATCTTCATCCATTGGCTCTTGCTCTTCATTTTCTTGAAGGGCTCGAAAGCCTTGTAAGAGGGCGAATAATTGTAATTGAAATTCCACTTCCAATTCTGGTCTTTCTCCCATGCTGTTGTCTCTCCCGACGTGTGACGGCTGCTATGGCCGTAACTGAAGGAGAAGTTGGCGGGGTCGTAGGGCATCGGATGGCGCTTGGTGGAGATGTCGAAACGCAGGCCAGAAATACTGATATTCTTGTTGATCACCACCGTTTCGGCAATATTCTTCAAAGAATCTTTCTCATGTTTGGTGGCCAAGCCTTCCAACGATTCGTCCATGCTCATGTCGGTGTCAAGCGGATTATATCGCGGCGATGTTCTCTCCTTGCTATAGGTGTAATAAATGGGAGCTTTAAGCTTTACTTTGTCGGGCAAAAAGCGGCCAGCTTCAACATTGGTTGTCACGCTATATTGGAAGAGGTCGTTGTCGCGACGCTGACTGACACCTTCTTCGAGACCGCCAAATCCGTCGGTTTCGATATGGCCGGAGAGATTGACGCTTGCCACATCAGACAATTGCATGTTGAGCGTGCTCTGCGCAGCCCATCCGCCCTTGTTGCTGAAATTCTGCAAGCGCAATTCATTGGCCCATACTTCCACGCTCTTGACGGAACGGGAATTGTTTCGCACGCCAATCATGATGGTGCGCACTTCTCCCAAAGAAGGATTTCCCATCACGGAAATTTTGTTTGCCGGACGGTTTACATCATATTCGCTATAAAGCTGGGCATACCCCGTCAGGCCCAATGATTTCTGCTTGTTCCTGTTTTTCTTGACATTCGTGAGCACAGTCAAGTTGATGTCGAGCATATTTTCAACTGGCCACACCTTGGCAGGGCCGGTTCCGGAATTGGGATAGTTTCCCTCCGGAGTCACCTTCAACGGGATTTCGTATTCATAGAAATTGTTTTTGTAGTCAGAGCCCAATCTGATGAAGATGCTGGTCTGTCCATCTTCCAGAGACGCATCGCCAGGCAGACTGTTGGCATGCGCGAACATCTGCAAATGGCGGTAGCGACGCAAATCGAGCGACGTATTTTTGTAAACGGCGCGGGCGTCGCCTGAGGCGAGGTTCTCCACCGTCAGCGCCAACGACTGCTCGTTGTCCTGAAGAATCTGCTGCTGACCGGGGTCAACAACGCGACTGATGCCGGGCGGGATGACATAGTTGACCGGTGTTTTTTCGTTGTTCTCTTCGAAACTCACAGCCGACACGCTCAAGTTGCCGCTCACGTCGGGCACATGGTTGGCATAGAGCGACTGCTCATAAGAGCGCCATTCTCCGTGAACGAGGTTCAGAGTGGCAAAACGGAGCACAACTGGTTTTTCAAATCCCGTCATGAACATACGCATGAAGCGGATGCTTGAGAAATCACTGATGTTTCCCTCGCGCTTCTCATATTGTTCAACAGGGATGCGGAAGAGATACCACTTGGTTGTCAAGTGGTTGCCATCACGCGTGGTGGTGGTATTCTCGCGTTTGTCAACGATGAAATTCTGCCCCACATTCATCATGTCGGGCGAAATGCGCACGCGATACTGATAATATTTTTCGTATTCGTTCAGCGTGTAGTCTTGGTTGATATCCTCCACATCTGGCGTGGTCTTATAGGCCGTGCTATACTTTTCTGGAGAATGCTCGGCGTCTACGGAGTTGCCATTGGGATTGTTGATGCGTTTGTAGCGCTCAAGAATCGGCATCTGCGCATTGTCGAAGTCTGTGCCACGAAAATAGTGGTACTTGTCGGCAGAAGGCGAGGCAAGGATGGAATCGTAGACCTCCGGACGGACGATGTTGCGGATGCTGTTGAGATACTGCTTATAGGCAGGGAACTCCGCTTCATCCTTGCTTGAAAGACCGTTGAAACCGACATCTTGCTTCTGGCGTGCGCCGCTTGAGGTGTTGAACGCATAGGTGATACTGTTTTGCGTTGGTACACGTCCCCATACCGTTTCCGTGTATTGCGAAGGATCGTCATCAATGGGCAGTCCGCTTTCATAGAATTTTTTGCCGTCTTTGAGGATGTCTTCGCTGATCTCTCCGAGGTTGAAATAGAGGTCGCCAGAGAAGGCCGCCGCATTGTCTTGCGCGGTGATGAAAGGATCCATCAACCAAAATTCGATGTAGCCGATGTTCGCCGTCTCGAAGTCTGAAACGTCAATCTTGCGCATCATGCCGCCCCATCTCTTTGACGGAGAAAGCAAACGACCGTTGGCATCCAGCGAGGGGTCGAGATTATACGGGCCACGCTCGTTGGGATAGTACGCCAGGTTGAGGACGTTCAGCGTTGAAGCCTCACTGAAATTGATCTGACGGTTGGGAAACAATTCGTTTTTATAGATCTCCCTGACGCGGGGGTCAGACAGCTGTTTGAGGTCGCTCTTGATATGGCCTGGTGTCAGAGAAGAGGAACGTCTCGTGAAAAGAGGATCAATGTAATACCATGCCAACAAGGCGCGGTTGTAGCCGTAGCGGAGGTCGTTGGTCAATTTCGATTCGGGGAACATGCTCGGCACGGAACTCAGCGTCCACTCCGTCGGATTCGAAATATCGATTTCGTTCTTAGCGTTTTCAAAATCATCGATATATGAAGCGTTGCCCTGGGCGCCCTGAATGCGTCCGGCAATGAGTTGAGCAAACTCGGCGGAGAAATTGATGCTGGAAGGTGCCGTACAATGCAACACGGGCAGTTTGTCCAGGATATTGGTAAGCCACTGGCTTTCCTTCTTCCAAGACATATTGAGCCCCCACATCGTGTTGTTGAGCGGTTCGCTTCCCATCGCCACCTTCGTTGTCAATGGTTTTTCGCCCAAGTGCATAAAGGTGCCGCCCAAAGTGAACGACTTTGAGAAATCATATTGCCAATTGAATCCGACAAGCGTTTTACGCTGCATGCCATAATTGGTGTCGCTCTCCGTACTGACATTGATGGGAGTGCCTGCATCCAAGATGCTCTGATTCAAGATAGTGACGATTCCGGAACTATAGTCCACACGGTAATCGGTGCCTTCTGCCAGCGTCATGCCTCCAGCTGTGACCACCACAGAACCCTGAGGGATATTCATGGAGCCCAACTGAATTTCGTTGTTTTTCGAAGCCTTATACTGGCCCGTTATGATATATTTGTTTTTCTCGGCAATCTGCTTGGCCACAGTTTTTGTCGAATCATACAACTCCTGAAACACATATTTACCACTGACGGCATCATCCCCGATAACACGCCTCAAGTTCTCGCCAAACGGTTCTGCCACAGGGAAATAGACACGGCCGTTGGCTGCGTCGATGGTGTAGCCATCAACATAGTCAAAATAGCCGTTAGGGTTTCTCTTGTTGTTGTTGTCCAAGCGGTCGAGGCCAACGAGCGTCAGAATTTTCTTGTTTTTCAAAGACGGCTCAGGAAGATATGAAAGATAAACGCCCGTCGTGTCGCTCAGATATTTGATATTCAAACGAAACTTGTCGCTCTGGAGAGAAGTGGCACCAAGGGAATAGACGTTTTTCATCATCAAATCCCAGTTGCCCATCTGAGGCGTACAGGCCGTGTTCTTCAGCGCTTTCACATAAAGCACCTGCTGGTTGTCTTTGATGTCGGAAGAAAATTCACCGACCTGGAAAGTCTGCCCTTTATAGGTGTACTCATAAGCCACAGCGAGCACCTGGTCGGGTTGCAACGTCGACTTGAGGGAGATGTAGCCCAACGCTGTATTCACCTTATATTCAGAAGAATTGAGCAAACGCGCCGTCTCCAGTTTCTCATAATCATTGCCGCCGACCAAGCCTGCCGCGTCAAGCACAGACGTGGCCTGCGTGATATTTCTCGCGCCGGAAAGCGAACCATTTAAATTGGAATAGAGCGTGTTGGAGTTATTGTCGGGCGCTGCACTACCGTTGGTGCTCCAGAGGTCTGAGATTTTCTTCTGCTCGGCCAGATCCGTAAAGGCCACGATATTGCGCGTGTTTGTCGTCACACCGCTCTTGTTGGTCACCCACACTTCGATGCGGTTGATGGTCACGCCAGAAAAGACATTGGGCAGTTGCGACATATTTGCATCATAGTTGTCGCGAAAAAAGCGAGCCAGGAAGAAGTGGCGGTTTTCTTCATAGTTGTCGGCAGTTATCTCAAAATCTGTGAGTTGCACGCCTCCCTTTGAACTGACGCTCTGGCTACTCGATTTCTTTTGCGACACAACCGTTTGCAGTTTCAGTTTGCCAAACTGCATATCAGCCCTCACGCCGAAAAGCGAAGAAGCGCCGCGAATCAAAGAAGAGTTGGAAGGGAGGGAGACATTACCCGCCTCGATGAGTTTGAAAATTTCGTCTTCCTTGCCTTCATATCTGAGTTTTATATTTTGGGTATCGAAATTAAACGTCGCCTCCGAGTTGTAGTTAAAGTCCATGTTCACCTTGTCACCGACCTTACCATTCACGCTCAAGTTGATTTTCTCGTCGAAATCAAAACCAAAGACACGCCGATTGCGTTCCGCCAACGATGGGTCGTCAACGAAACGTGTGTTTGCTCCAATCTTCAGTTCTGCGCTTCCTTGGGTTTTGATACGCACACCACCGGGGCCGAATATTTTATTGGCCGGTCCGAGGTCGAAGTGCATATCCGTGAAATCAAACTGCTCTTTCCCTTTCGACTTAAATTCCTGGGAATTCCTGTTCATATAATACTCCCGCATGGACTTCTTCATCATCCACCGGTCATACTCCGTCTCAGAAAGAGCATAAGGAACATCCAGAAAATAATTGCCCATCTTTGTCCCCAGAAGGTATTTCCCCGTGGTCTCGTCATAATAGAAATCCGTTTTAAGATTCTCTGGGTCTTTCAGGTCGGCGCTACGCTGAACTGGTACTTGCTCCTCTTGCAACACCGTTTCTTTCACAGGGAACTTCGGCACGATGGTGTCCTGCGCGATGATTGGAGCGCGTCCCAAAGCACTTTGGGAAATGGCATCAGCTGGGGCAGCCGCGCATTCTCCAACTGGCAAACGCTGCAAGCGTCCGCCATAAACCATATTGGCTGCCACCGACAATGAGAATGTCAGTAGCAGCAATGCAAGAACACGTATTTTTGATCTAAATTTCAAATTCAATTCTTTTGAAAAAAACACGAGATAATTACAGGCATCCCTTTCCCTTCACACCAAGGAATTTTTCCTTTTGAAGCGGCATATATGGGGCAACCAGCATTTCTTCCCCGAAACAGACAGCCTTAGTAATTCAACACCCCTAAAGCATTTTCAGCGCTTGCTTGATGATCTGCTCAACAGCAATATCGGGAGTGGCTTTAATGATTTGATGAACCGCCTTTTGGCTGGGAGCTGGAGAGAAGCCGAGCATCGTCAACGCGGCAATGGCTTCGTTGGCGATTTCCTTTTGCGCACTGCTCATGGACGCACCGCCCGCCCCTGCCGGTTTGTCACCGGCCACACTCATGTCAAGCGAAATCTTGTCCTTCAGTTCCACAACGATTCTATTTGCCGCCTTCGGGCCGATGCCCTTGATGCTTTTGAGCATGGAGATGTTTTCATCGCGGATAATCTCCGCCAATTCCGACGGGGAAAAGGCCGACAGCATCACGCGGGCGGTGCTCCCGCCAACGCCAGACACACTGATTAGCAACAAAAACAACTGACGTTCCAACTTCGTTGCAAAACCATACAACTGGTATGCGTCCTCGCGAATGGCCTCATAAACAAAGAGTTTCACCTGCTCCTTGCCTTGTATGGCAGTATAGGTGCCCAAAGAAATCGTCAATTCGTAGCCAACACCGCCAGCTTCAACAATTGCCGTTGTCGGATTCAAGTCATCCACGACACCTTTTATATAATCTATCATAGCAAATTTTCAATTTTAAACGTCCTAAACGGGCAAACGCAAGGACCTATCAATTCGCGGACATTACGCCCTGTCGGATATAAGTAGGTGGTTAAAATAATTCTGACCACCTATTTATAACGAAAAAAATGGTTCTTATTGTATCTGAACGCCCCCTTTATCAAAACGGCGCTTCCTCCGTTGGAGGCGCAAAGGGGATGGCGTCAGGCGGCGGCAGCTGTTCGTTGCCAATGGGAGGTATTGCGTCAGCCGTCTGGCTGATCATGGCAGTCTCCTCGCCTGGAACTGGCACAACCATCTCATCGTCAGGATTTTGAAAACGGGCATACTGTCCCTTGAATGTTAGAAGCACATCGCCGACAGCACCATTACGATGCTTAGCGATGATGATTTCAGCCTTTCCGCGCAAATCGCGCCCCTTGTCATCAGAGAAAATACGATAGTATTCTGGTCGGTGTATGAACAACACCATATCCGCATCCTGCTCGATGGCTCCAGATTCACGCAAATCCGACAATTGCGGGCGCTTACCTTCGTTGCCTTCACGGCTTTCAACACCACGATTCAACTGCGACAGGGCCAAAATCGGAATATTTAGTTCCTTGGCAAGCCCTTTCAAAGAACGGCTCACGGTTGACACTTCTTCCTGACGGCTTCCGAAACTCATGCCTGAAGCGTTCATGAGCTGCAAATAGTCGATCATGATGAGCTTGACACCATGTTCCCTCACCAGTCGCCTGGCCTTTGTTCTAAGTTCGAAAACGGAGAGCGAGGGTGTGTCGTCAACATACAGCGGGGCGCCGTAAAGATTCTTTATCCTGTGGTCAAGCTGTCCCCATTCATAAGGTGCCAACTGTCCGCTCTTGATTTTCTCGCCAGTGATTTCGCAGACATTGACAATCAGACGGTTCACCAACTGGACGTTCGACATTTCCAAGGAGAAGAAAGCCACTGGCACCTGCTGGTCAACGGCAATGTTCTTAGCCATGCTCAACGCAAAGGCCGTCTTTCCCATTGCAGGACGTGCTGCAAGAATGACGAGGTCGGAGTTTTGCCAACCGCTCGTCATTTTGTCCAACTGGTGGAATCCGCTCGGAATACCGCTCAATCCGTCGCTTCTCGCCGCCGCTTTCTGCAGCATGTTGTAAGCATCGTTGATGACGGGGTCAATCTGCGTATAGTCCTTCTTCAGGTTGCGCTGAGAAAGTTCAAAGAGCTTTCCCTCAGCCTCCTGCATAAGTTCGTCAACATCCTGCGTGTTGTCGAACGCCTTTGTCTGGATGTTGCTCGTGTAAGAGATAAGTTCACGCGCCAGATATTTCTGTGCGATGATTCTCGCGTGATACTCAATATGGGCGGCCGATGCCACCAAACCGCTCAATTGCGTGATATAGAATGGCCCGCCAACGGCCTCCAAATGTCCGCTCCTCTTCAGCTCGTCTGTAACGGTAAGGATGTCAACGGGCTTCTGCTCGATATTGAGTTTTCGGATGGCCTCATATATCAGCTGGTGTCTGGGTTCATAAAAGCTTTCCGGACGCAAAATCTCGCTCACGAGAGAATAAGCGTCCTTCTCTATCATCAAGGCGCCCAGCACCACCTTCTCCAAGTCGGGCTCCTGCGGTTGCAGATGTCCATAACCGTCTTCTTCCGGAACGGCGTTTTTACGCCCCTTGCCAGATTTATAGTTTGCCGTATATGTTTTTGGTCCTGCCATTGTTATGCTTGTTGTTGTTCGTAAGTAGATAAGCCTGCCCAAGCAGAGGGTCAGAATATATCAGTCATTTTTCTTCACTTCCCTCCTCCGCCTCCAGATGCTGCAAACATCCGATATCAGAAGCATCGCCGTCCAGTCGGCTTCTCCCGTTCATGTCCGTCGGATAATACTGCCTGCTGATTGCCACATCGGCATTGCCGACAGCCTGGGATTTCGCGTTCAGCGTAAAACTGAAGATAAGACGCTTGAGGTCGAACGCCGGCGAAAAATTGTCCTCACGCCACACCTCATTTCCTTCTTTCTTCCTGTCCCAGAAGCAGTTGACGATTCTCTCGTCTTCAACTGGCGGCGTGTCGAGCAGACAATTCTGGAAGAAAAATTCAAAGGGTGCATCGGCATGCTCCACAGAGGCGTCACCAATGATTACGTCGTCAGAATAGCCCGTCACGATGCAATTGAGAAAAGTCGCCTTGTTTAGAGGCACCACCTCCTCGCCCATGTAGTTTGAGTAATGCAGCGCCTTGCCGCGGCCGCCCGCAAACACATAGAAATTGCCGATGGTGGCATGAACGAAAGTGTTATCGCCCCCCAACAGCGTGACGCAGTTCCCGCCACAATTGGTTATCTGGGAGTTCCCGACAAACACCTTCGAGGCCCTGGCATACAAGCCATCGCCGCTCATATTGTGCAGAATGGTGTTTTCCATCCGCAGTTTTTCCTGAGAAATATCGTCCCCACCTTCACATCTGATGCCGTTCTCTCCGCTGTGGATATCGCAGAAGTTCAAGCGGTTGTCATGGCTTTCCGCCTTAAACACCACCCCACTCCATTGTCCTGGAACACGGTCGTACGGTTGGTTGGGAAACATATAGTCAGTGCGCTCACCGCGCATCAAAACCTTCGCGGTCAAAGTGCCCTCGGCATGCAACGTGCCGCGAACAATCAGCGACGCGCCGGCGCTGAAAAACAACCGACATCCCGCGGGCAAAGTCAGCGTTGCGTTCTCGTCGACAACCAGACTGTCTTTGACGATATAGGGCAACGCACTGGAAAACACCGTGTCCTTGTCCAGCACGAGGGCATTCAGGCGCCTTGCATCCTGGCTGCATGCCTCCAGCACGATACGGTCTTCCGCACCGCCTTCCGTTTGCAACACCAGTTTGTCTTCCCATTTCTTGACACCACTCGTACCCTGGTCAGCGATGTTCGCCATGACAAAAATGCGTATGAAATCCCTTGCTGGAATTTCCACCTCCGAGTCCGACAGACGTCCGTTTTCCAGGAACACACCGTCAACATTCACGCGAAACACGGAATTTCCCTCTCCCTCCAGATACACATTTTTCAGTCGAATCGATTTTCTCGTGGGATTATACACCTCAAAAGAGCTCGTCGTGGTTGGCTGGCCGCTAAACACCGTGTCGAAACTGACGGTGTCTGCCGAAAATGCCAAACGATCGGCGGGCGACATGGAGTATTCATCGTCGTTCATACACGCGCCCAGCAGCATTCCACATAATACGAGCAAGAAGCCACCCCTCTGAAAGAAGGACAGCTTCAGCTCCATCACATTGTGTGGCAAATGTTTGTATAAGTACACGTTCAAAACAGATTAACCCATACACTCCGACCGTCATCCTTTTTCACACGTCGAAGCGCAACGGGATAAGTAATCATTACTCAACCGGGAGATGCTTCAAAATATCCAGCAAGTGGTCCCAAACCATCTTGACTGTCGGGATGAGCAGGCGCTCCTCAGGAGAGTGCACGCCGCGAAGCGTTGGTCCGAAGCTGACCATGTCGAGCTCGGGATATTTCTCGCTGAAAAGGCCGCACTCCAAACCGGCATGGATGGCCAGAATCTGGGGCTCTTTGTTGAACACCCTCTCATAGCTTTCCTTTGCCACTTTGAGGAGGACACTGTTCGGATTCATCTTCCATCCAGGATAGCCCTCATTGGTCACCACTTCCGCGCCACCAAGTTCAAAGGCTGCACGCACTGTGGCACTCATATTTTCACGCGCACTGGCCACACTGCTGCGCTGACTGGTCACGACCTCAACAACATCTCCCTTGCGGTTGATGCTTGCCAGATTTGACGATGTTTCCACCAGCCAGTCCAAATCCTGACTCATGGCAAACACGCCGTTGTGAACAGCACGCAAGGCGAGCAACATGCGACGCGCGGCCTGCTTTTCCATTCCAGTTTCAACGGCAGGCACGCTCTGCATGTCGATGGAGATATTCTTTTCCGTCTGATGGAATTCCTCTTCAACGTCGGCAGCAAAGCGATTGAGATCCATGCGAACCGCCTCCTTCTTCTCGAACGGCACAGCGCAAACGGCATAGCCCGCACGAGGAATGGCATTATGCTTGCCACCGCTCTGGATGTCAATCAGGCGCAAATCCGTCTTCTCCATCTCGTCGCAGAGGAATCTGACGAGAATCTTGTTGGCGTTGGCAAGTTTCTTATTAATATGGTCTCCGGAATGGCCGCCCTTCAAGCCGTCAACAGTCACCTTGAAAAAATAGTAATTCTCTGGCAGCCTTTCGCTTTCATAAGGGAAAGTGGCCGTTGTTCTGGCACCGCCCGCGCAGCTCACGAAAATCTGCCCCTCGTCTTCCGAGTCGAGATTGATGAGCAGCTTTCCCTTCATGAATCCCGGCTTCATGCCGACTGCGCCAGTCAGCCCCGTTTCCTCGTCGCGTGTAAACACACACTCAAGCGGTCCGTGCTCGATGTCGTCAGCCTTCAGCAGCGCCATTTCCATAGCAACACCGATACCATCGTCTGCGCCCAACGTCGTGCCCTTGGCCTTCAGCCATTCGCCGTCAATATAAGTTTCAATCGGAGAGTTCTCAAAATCAAAATTCGGGTCATTCGATTCACACACCATGTCCATGTGGCTCTGAACAGCCACCATCGGCAAATGTTCCATTCCCTTGGTGGCCGGCTTTCTGATAATCACGTTGCCAGTCTCGTCCACCTCCGTTTCCAAACCGTGCTTACGTCCGAAATCCTGAAGAAATGCTATCATCTTTTCTTCATGCTTTGACGGACGCGGCACGCCATTGACTTCCTTAAAACATTCAAACACAGCCTGAGGCTCTAACTTAATCGAATTATTCATGAGTTTTGTTTTTTAAATAGCTTTATACACGTGCGGCACGGCCAGCAGAACACGTCCAAACGAAGGCCAGTCCGCCAGCAGAATCTCCCGAAAAGCCCATACGTAGCTCCGGAAAAACGTAGCCGATGCAAATACCATCGCAATTTATTTGCTCCTTTGCCAGCTTTGCACTAATTTTGTGCCATTGATCGCCAGCGACAAGAGCAACACGCACACGGCATTCATCAGCAAAATTATAAAGAAATGTGGCACATATTCATCCTTACATTGTTAATAATTGCAATCAGTCTCATCTTTCTGTGCGTCCGTCTTTTCTTCGGACGGAAATTCGTTCACACACACGTTGACGGGAACAAAGCCATGCACGCACGCGGCATCCACTGCGCCCAATCGCTGGACGCGGAGGAACGCCGCGAAAACAGATTCAAAGTTAACGAAAAAAATTCATAAAACAGGCAGGCAGGCCAAAGCCATTTTGCCTACCCCATAAAAAACAGCAAAGACATGACCATCAAACCATTCTTATTCATCCTCCCCCTCGCCGCCCTCACAGCGGCCTGCGGAGGCGACAAAAAGAACAACCTTGAGGCAGCAAACGCCACGGCCTCCAGCGCAGCGACAAAAATCGCCTACGTTGACGTAGATTCCCTGCAAAACAAATACCAGTATTACATCGACGCGAAATCCCAACTGGAAGCGAAAGTCAAAGGATATCAAGACGTCATCCGACAAAGGGAACAGGCCCTGCAGCAAATGCAAGTCAGCCTGCAGCAACGCATGCAAAACGGAAGCATCACCAGCGAAGCGCAATACAAAGCAGAGGTGTCTAAAATCCAGCGCCAGCAGGAGGCCTACGCCAAATACTGCGAAGAGGCGCAAAAAGAGAAAGACGCGATGGAGGCGCAGTTTAGCAAGGCCCTGCAAGACAGCCTCGATAACTTCCTCTCGGAATACAACAAGACGAAGCACTACACGCTGATCCTGAACAAGGCCGTTACGCTCTATGCCGAGAAGGGCATGGACATAACGGACGAGGTTGCAGCGGGGCTCAACAAGCGCTATAAGAAATAAAACATACGGCAAGCAGGCCGCACGCAACTTTGTTTGCCGCCGCGCTGCGCCAACGCTACGCGTATAAAAAGCAAGCCTCCACACCTGTTTTCTATGGGTGTGGAGGCTTTTTTGTCTTCCACGCGCTCATTTCAGACTTATAGTTCCCCAAAATAGCAAGCACCTGAACGCGACGGATTCAGCGAGACTGCAGAGGGGAGCGGCGGCATTCGGTTTTTTTTAAAAAAGATGGAGGAGGGATAAAAAAGAGCTGCATCAAACCTAAAGCTGGAGGCAAATCGGGAAGGCTGTTTCAAGTTTGCAAAGTCATTTCATTGCCGCTGAAAATTTGCTGCCTGCGGCCGAAGGTAGCGCGAACTGCGGCCGCGAGGAGCACGAATCGCGGCCGCGGGTAGATAATTTGTAAGGAACTTCTGAAAAACAGGATGTTTTTCTTCTCTCATCAAACTGACAGATTAAACCCATTTATACTGACTGACTTTTCCTGTGGCACTAAAAAAAGGGCAAGACCTATTGTCTCGCCCCTTTCTAATAACGCGAGTTCGGGATAAGGATTGCGTAAAA